>OLQX01000018.1_pt1 | contig 225529 bp, 206 predicted proteins | sample 1672581 | NCBI WGS metagenome assembly OLQX01 (sample SAMEA3136701, study PRJEB25190) | human gut metagenome | reverse complement strand
CAAAGGGTGCGGCTCCCAAAATGCACATCCACGATACGGTTTCCGTGCCGACATAGGGCTTGAGCAAAAAATAAATGCCCACCGCCACCACGCAGGCACAGGCAGAAAAAATGAACTGCCGCAGTGACAGTCCGAAAAACATCGCTTCTGTGTAATTCCTGATTTCTCTGTTGATTTTGACTTCCATTTAGGAACTCCTTTCTTTTCGTTTTTTTGCCTGCCGGATTTCATCGGCGCAGACGCACTCGTCCGAAAGACAAGTAACTTTGCCTTTCCGCCGCCCTCCGTAATACAGGCAGTATCTGCAATCGCAGTCCTCAAGGGTGTAGCCCTTGAATTTGTTGTATATTCGTTTCATTCTGTTCTCCTTACAGTCCCATCATCTCACGGATAATCCGGTCACTCATTCGCACTGCACCAACCAAGACAAGCATATTAAAGAGCAGCTCGCCGATATATGACCAAACCTGCGTGACTGCCGCCGCATTGGGATCGACCACAGGCGGGGAAGAAGCGAACAGGGAGAAGATAATGCAGGCTAAAACGATCACTGCACCTTCAAGGCACACGGCGCAGTAGCTTTTGATAAACGATTTACCTACATTCTGGCTCGGCTCTCCCGCAAAAGTAGAAAGCGGAATCGGGGCAAGCGCCGTATACATATATAACTTAAAAAATCTCCCGTACACCGTCATAATGAGCAGGAATGACATAACCGTAATGAACAAGCCGCCAATGAGCGTAACCGCCCAAAGCGGAATTGACTCGAAAAAGCCGCAGCTTTCAATCGTGTCGATCATTTCCTGCGGCAGAGTGGTCTGCTGTGCGGAAGTAAAGCCTGCGGCGGTCATAATCGTGCCGATTGTACCCTGCACGATATTGAACAGGGCAAGCATTAGCTCCATACCGTAAGTGATACCCGCCTTTGCAAGCGCAAATCGGATAAAGAGTTTGACGGCGTGTTCCGGTTTCTTAACATCGCTGAAGCTGCCGCAGGTGCGTACCATACCAACCACAAAAAACAGCACCAAAAGCGCAAGACCAATCGCCTGCACAGCGCCGTTGATATTGACAATGACCGCCCATATTCCGCCGCCTTTGAAGCTCTGCGGCGTAGTCGTAATGAGCTGCCATATCTCAGCGAGTTTTTCATTCCAAGTTTCGAGGGCGTTCTGGAGATTCTGAACTACCCAGTTATCACTCAATTTCGTAGCACCTCCTTATAAAGAAAAATGGGGCGTCCCTGAATTGTTTTCAGGAACGCCCCTGAGCGTCGTTTGCGTAAAGGTTAGCCCGTAATCAGAGTGAGGATTTCTTTAGCGAAAGTAATGATGACGCCGCCCGCCAGCGTCAGAAATCCGTTCGCACGCTGCGAAGGATCGTGGGATTTCAGGGAAAGACCTACCTGAACGATACCAAAACCGAGCAGGATCAGACCAATCGCACGGATAAAGCCGAAAATGAAATCGGACAGGTTATTCACAACGGTAAGCGGATCGCTTGCGGCAAAAGCCGTTGTAGACATCGCAAAAACAGCGGTCACGCTCAAAACCGCAGCACAGTAATAACGAAAGCCTTTCTTTACCTTTCCGGTCATCGGCAGTTTGCGGGTTTCTTTCTTCTGCGTCTTATGAAAAATGTTCATTCTATTTTCCTCCAATCAATTTGTTAAGTTTTCAAAGTCCTCATCGGACAACAGCTCGTAAGTCGTTTCCGAAAGCTCCATTTCGGGAACGCTGTCGAGATCAACATACAGGGTTTCAATGGTCGCCACATTTTTTGTGACTTCGCCGTGCTGATACACGCCGCCTTTCCCGTCTGCGGTATACGCCACATTCGGGTGCTTCAAAATGTCGTACTTCAAATCCATTACCGGAAGCTCGCCACGGATAAATAAAATGGCGTAGCGGTTGTCGAGCATTCTCACTTCGTCAGGGGTAAGCAGCTCACGACCGGAAATCTGATAATTGGTCGAGTAGCTTCCGCTCCGTCCTTCGCTTTTCCCGTAGGTGTTGGTATCAATCGTTTCCTTGCCTAAAAGCTCGGACACATACTTGTGCGTACTCTGTTCATTGCCGCCGAGATAGAGAAATTCATCGCAGTTGCCCACAATGGATTCCCATTGTTTCTCAAACAACGCCTTTAACTGCGCCAGATTTTGCAGGATAATGGATACCGACACGCCTCTTGAACGCATAACGGAAAGTATCTTGTCAAAATCGTCGGGCAGGCTCACATTGGCAAACTCGTCCATAAGAAAATGGACGGGTATCGGCAGACTGCCGCCGTGGATATGGTCGGCGGAGTAAAAAAGCTGCTGGAAAAGCTGCGTGTAAAGGATACTGACGAGGAAATTAAAGCTCGAATCATTATCCGGTATCAGCGCAAACAGCGCCGTTTTCTTCTCGCCCATTGAAGCAAGGTCAAGCTCATCGGCGGAAGTCAGCGCCGCTAAGCTTTCAAGATTGAATTTCTCCAATCTTGCGGCAAGGGTAATCTGAATGGATTTGAGCGTCTTTGCCGAGCCGGAGTGGTAGGAACGGTAGTATTTCAGGGCGATATGGTCGGGATTATCCATTTCCAAATCGGCGAACAGATTGTCGAGTGGAGAAGGGCGGTTGTCCTCCTCGTCCTCAATCGCCGCCGCCCTGAGCATTTCCATTACCATAGCGAAATTCTGCTCCTCCTCCGGCGCTTCGTAGTGCAGATAAAAAATAAGGGCGAGTAAAAGCATACTCGCCGCAGTATCCCAAAAAGGATCGTTGGACTGCGAGCCTTTCGGGGTGGTACTCTTAAAAAGGTTGGTCACGAGGCGCTGAATATCGTTGTCGTTTCTGAGATAGACAAACGGGTTGTAACAATGGCTTTTCTCCATTGAAATCAAGTCCAGCACCTTAATCTCATAGCCTGCTTTTTCAAGCAGATTACCGACATCACGCAGAATTTCCCCTTTTGGATCTAAAATTACCTGAGAGGAATTGCTTGTCTGCATTAAGTTCGGCTTGCAATAGAATCTTGTCTTGCCTGCGCCGGAGCCGCCGCACACCAAAGTATTGAGATTGCGGCGGTGCTTTTTCGCATTGAGTCCGATTCGGACATTCTGCGTCATCAGCTTATTTTCCGAGGGCGGGCTTTGACGGTACTTTTTATCAATGGCTTTTGCGCTGCCCCATTTCGCTGAGCCGTGTTCCTCACGCCTGCGGTAGTTCCTCCGTGTGGACAAATAAATTCCAATCCCCATTCCGTAGAGCAAAAGCAGAACGAGGACAGTTTTTAAGCTGTCCCCGCAAAGCTCGATATGGCACGGATCATTGAATACCGTCAAAAGGCTCGGCAGTATCTCCGGCAGACCGCCCTTGACGGACGGTGCTATCAATAAGCCGAGCCACACAACGGGAAGAATCCCAATGACCGCAAGGATAATCGCAGACTGCTTGTTGCTATCTCGATTCACGGCAGGATTCCTTTTCTACCACTTTGAACTTGCGTCTTGGGGCGTGACCGATTTTAATAATCAGATCGTCAACGGCGTCGGTGGACTTGCCCTCTTTTTTGAGGTCGGTCTTTTTATCGTTCAGGGAACGGATTACAACGCCGTGTTCATAATCGTCCAAAGCGATATGGTAGAGTTCTTCTTTCATCACAGCTACCTCCGGTTATCTCTCCTGTTCCTTTGAGCGCTCCGCCCGCTGGCGGTACAGCTCGTCGGAAACACGGGCGGTAATTTCCTTAAACGCCTTCTGCGTCTTGCCGAGTTCGGCTTTAATGTCCTTCGGCTCTTTGTTTTTCAGTTCGTCGGGGATACGGTCAATCGCAAAGTTCTGCGTATCGACTCCGTATTTCTTGCAGAGCATATACCCAATGCACACCGCCTGAAATCCCATATCCCTACGGCTGTATACCTCGCTGTTCATAGAAAGCTCGGCGTGACCGAGTTCCTGAGCGACGCACTGGCAGAGGGCAACGCTGTCGCCGATGTCCCGCTTCACATAAAGCGTTTGATCTTCATTTTTATAGAAAGCGCCCATATCGGGATAAGGAAGTTCACTCACGCTTTCAATGTTGATCGGGGCGCTGTCGAGCATAACCGCCACCAGCTTTCTCGGATCACGGTTAGCGGTCGGGGCGGCGGGGCGCTTGCCGTTGGTCTGTGAAACATCCAGCACTCTTTTCAAATTGAAATCAATGCCGATTGTCCCGTCTTTCTTGGTGTACTCATACGGATCAAGGATAATAAAGGTCTTGGAGCCTTTATTGACCTTAACACCCTCAGCCGCCCAATCGTCAAATTCCTTGATCTGGCTTGCCTGCGGGAACTGCTTATACATCAGCAGCGCATTGTTCGCCGTGTACCTGTCCATACGGCTCTGCACATCAAGGTAGGCTTTGAATTTTTCCGGCGACTGCACCACTTCCGAAGCAGTATTGTCGAGCAGTTGATAAATGGCTTCTTTCTCCGCCTTTTTCTTGGCGGCGTATTCCTCCGGCGAAAGTCTCGGCGGTCTTGCGCCGCTACTTTGCTTATTCTTAAAATCGTTGGTCATATCTTTTTACCTCTCTTTTGATAGATTTGATTTTTGCGGGTGCGGGACGCTAATCTGTCCCAACGCCTGTGCTGTGCGGTTTTCTTCTTTGGAAGCGGTCGGCTCGCTGCGCTCTGTTCCTTTTTCTGCCTTTGCCGCCGCCCTGTATCTGCTGAGATTTTCCTTTACAGACGATTTCACACGGGAAACTCTGAGCTTATCCGCTGTATCCATCGCCTTTTGCTCCAAAGACGCAAATCCTTTCTGCGCTTTTTCAAATAAACGGGACAACCTTGATAATACGCCTTTATCCGTTTTGGAATGTTCCGCTTCCTTTGCGGCTTTTCCCATAAACAGCAGCCCCATATTTTTCAAATGCCCTTTTGCGCCCTGAAGCTCCGTCTGCATATCGGACAGCTTCTTTGTGTCCTGCGCCATCTCCTTTGACATTCTGCCGAACATAGCGGACAGCTTATCCAGCGCTTCGGGGATTTTCATTGCCCTGACCGATTCGGCGAGGGCGTCCCTGCCTCTTTCCCGGAACGCCCGCACAGCGTTCCCGGCTGACTGGATCAGATTGTCCTTCATCTTTTTGACTGCGGAAAATCCCTGACGGATTTTACCCTCCGTTTTTTCCACAAGGGTATGGCACTTGCTCCGCAGCGTGTTGTTGTGGATCAGATTGATTTCACGGCGCATATCCTGAAGCTCGCCGAGCATTTCTGTCAGCGTTTCTTCCATACCGCCGATATAGCTTACCAGCGACTGCACCTCGTTTTTCTCTTTCATCAAGCCGTTTTTATCGAGCGTGTCTAAAAGCTCCACGATCTGCGGGTGTTCCTTTAGTTGATCCATTTCGCTCACCTCTCTTTCGGCTTCTTGGATTTCTTCGGCTGCCTGTGAACGGTCTGCCGATTGGCTTCAGGGGTTTTCGGCTTCTCTTTGGAAACCTCCGGCACAGTACGCTCTGCTTCCTTTTCCGCTTTGGCAGCCGCCTTGTATCGGTCGAGCTTTTCCTTGACCGAAGGCTTCTTATCCGCCGCCTTTGCGACACCCTTATCAGTGTGCGTACCTGTCGTTTCTAAGTCTCGCTCGGACAGAGGGCTTTTGTCCGTCTTTGCGACCGAGGGGTTTTGGTGGGAATTTCCCTCCTTCTGCATTGGCTTTCCCATCGCTTCCTCCACGATGATCTCGCCCCTCGATTTCGTAGGCACTTCATTGGCAGCCGCTTCACGGTCTGCCACAGCCTTTTCCGCTTCGGAAACAATGGAAGCCTTATCGACTTTACCAAGTTCAAAGCGGTCGGAAATTCGCTGGATTTTCGCAGCGTCCTCCGCACGGGCGATAATATCGACCATCGCCGTATCGCTCTTGGTGTTTTTATCACGCAGAACGCAGTAAAGGACGCCGTATCGTTTTGCCTGTTCGGTAAACTTCGGCAGGTCTTTCTGCTGGAATGAAAAGACCTTCAGCTCCTTGCCGGACTTAATCATATTGGTAAGCCGTGCTTTTCCCCGTGTCTTATTCGACTGGCTGATCTCCTGCTTCAGCACGGAAGCTAACAGAATAGCGATATTCTTCGCCGCCGAGCCTGTGAGCCGGACAGCCACTTCAAATCCTTCAAGCGATAGCCTAACGATTTGTTCTGCTGCGTCACCGCCGTTGTTCATAGTTTCGGGACTCCTTTCTTTGAGATTTTTCTTCCTCTGCTTTGACTTGCGAAAGGGTATCGGCAATTACGCCTGACCGCTTTGCAATTCCATCGCAGAGCTTTACTTCTTTGCGAAGCTCTTTCAGGCGTTCGGAGATAGCTGAAATTTTTATCTTTGCCGCCGACAGCCGTTCATCTGATATATCTACCTTTCGTATTTCATTTCGGAGATGTGTTCTGTCGGCGGTAAGGGTTTTGATTTCGTCCTCAACCGACCGCTTATATGAAAAAAGCTGCTCATCCGTACCGATCTGGTGCTTGCCGAGCAGCGTTACCTGTTTGGTGAGTTCGTCCATCTTCATCAGATCGTCTTTGAGAAGATAGTGAAGCCTCGCCGTATTCTGTTGTTTCTGATTGTGCTTCGGAAGGTAGCCGAGCCGATAGCAGTAGTAGAGATACAAGCCATACAGACCGCCGACCTTTTGGATTTTGTTTTCTCTTGTGGGCAGGCGGTACTGCCGGACAATATAGGTCTTTGGCTGGAACGGCTTGAACACGATATTATCCCGGTTGGCAATAAGCCGTTCAAGGATTTTCTCTTTGGTGTATTCCTCGCCGAGCCGGTAAGTCCGTATCGGCTTTTCGCTGCCCTTGGGTGTAACCGTCGCATACTTACGATTAGGACTAAAATTCGAGTGATAGCCCATCACGCTCAGCTCATATTGGAACTGCCGCAGGTTGCGGCTCATCGCAATCGCCTCGTCAATCGCTTTTTTTGCGTTGTTGTATCGGGTAGGCATACCCGCCTCGTCCTTCTTGGTAAGATAGGCGGGCGATCTGTGCAGCTCCGGCTTTTCTACAATGGACAGCTTGTGTTCCAAGCAGATCTCATCGGCGATATGGCGGAAGTAGTACCAAGACTTTTCTTTGTCTTTCAGCCGCTTCCCATCGGCAAAGGAAACGGAGTTGATGACAAAATGGCAGTGGAGATGTTTCGTGTTCAGATGGGTAGTAACGACCACCTGAAACCGCTTGCCCCACATCTTTCTTGCAAACTCCATTCCGATCTGCTGCGCCTGTTCGGGCGTGACCTCGTTTTCCTTAAAGCTCAGATACCCGTGATACGCCTGAATCCCGTCCGTCTTGCCGAACTGTTCCTTGACGGTAATGAACTGGTCACGAGCCATCGCCACATTGCAGTTGATCCCGTCGCAGAAAAACTCGTGTTCCGTTTTCTCCTCGTCCTTCGCATAGGCAAGCACATCTTTGAGCGCCTGATAATCTTCGGCAGAATATTCGGGGTTGGCGGTCTTTTCAGGATTGGTCGTATAGTCCAGTACCTGACCGAGCCGGACGCTTACCTTCCAAAGCTTTGTTACTGCCATTTCAATCCGCTTTTTTCAGGGCGCAGAAATTCACGCTCAATCGCCGCCTGAAACTTGTGCCACCTCAGCGCCTCATTCTTCAGCATTTGCGAATCCACAAAGCCGAGGGCGTTCGCTTTAATGGCGAGCTGATTGATGTTGTTTCCGATAGCGGAAAGCTCCCGCATAGCGTCGTAAAATCTCTCGTCCGGTTTTTCTCTCGGCTCATAGCCACGAAGCAGCAGTCGAATCAGCGCCGCTTCGGTCAGGCAGGCTTTCTTTGCTTTCTTCTTCAAGTCCTGTGCTTCCACCTTAGAAAACCAAAACTGTTTTTTGACTGTTCGTTTCACAGCTCCTCGTCCTCCTTTCGGGCGTTAGAGCCGCCGTGGATTCGGTTGATCTGCATAAGGCACATTATCGTCACGCCGATAATGCCGCCGAGCAGGAAGCCTATCATAAAGAATAGAAATTCGTGCATAGTCAAAATCCTTTCCTGTATTGGGGTATTAGGGGCAGCCCCTAACGAGCTTTTACTGTTTTTACCCGATAGGAGTAAAAACAGTCTGCTCGCTAAGCTAACGCAGACCTGTCGGGCTGCCCCGTATTTTCCTGATATTTATCGTTCTTTGTCCGCCCTGTCGGGCTTGAACGGCTCGATCTCAATCCCGTGTGCGGTTTCGTGGAATCGCTCAGGATACCGAAAAAGCCGTTTGTATTTCAGTAGTTGTTCGCTCGATAAGCTGCTGTATTTCTCATCGGCGATATTGGAACGGGCAATAAAAAAATCGCCGTGAATGATGTCGGCGACCTCTCTTGAATCTTCCATTAAGAAGCATTTTTCTATTTTCCAACCGTCCTTACCGCCCATTTCGTCCGCCATCAAGCCCTCCATTCTCAGGCACGGATCAACACCGTCCAGAGAAGCACCGTAGATGGAATAGCCGCCCATACGGGACTGGAACGCTTTGTTGTCCGAGCTTACTTCATAAGTCCGTTCAAATTCGCTGTACGGTTTTTTGAAGGTATCGGCGGTAAAAATGATATGTGCGGTAAGGTGCTGCCTGTTGTTTTCCGCTTCCCGAAAAAGAGATTTCAGGTCGCTGTAACTCATCTGTGTGCGCTTCGGCGGCTGGTAGACCGCCCGATTCATCGGCAGCTTTTCCTGCTTTCCGTCACGGTTGCAGACGATAGCGGCGTCATCTTCAAAGGGCATATACTCGTCTAAACCGCCTCCGCCGACCAGTTCTTTCATCGCTTCATAGGTGTTCGGTATCTCTTTCACAATCGGAGATTTGCCGACCGGAACGAGCAGGACAGAGATTTTCTCCTGCTCGGCAAGCGATAGGAAGCGGTCGCTGACCTGCGTCTTTTCCGGCTCAAAATCAACCTTCTGAAAACCAAAGCTGTCGCAAAAGTGGAAGTAGCTTTTTCCGGTATTCCCGTCAATGATCTCCACCACATCGGACACGGACATCGACCGCCCTTTATATCCTGCGGGGTGTTTAAGATTGAAAATCTCATAGAGTTTTTCCAGCGTGAAGCAGTTTACTTCTCCCTCGAACACCTTATCATAGAGGCTGCTGTCGATCTCTGAGCTGCCCTGAAATTTAGGCAGGCTCTCATAATTCATAAAGGCGACATTGTTGGCGTCACGCTTCATATTGATCTGATAAATTCGTACATTCAACGCTCATAGCTCCTTTCTTTGGATTTGTAGATTCCAAGCTGTATGCAGAGGTAATCGTTATAGTCCTTGCCTTTCTTCGGCGGCTCGTCAAAGACCTCGTACTTGTTTCTGAGCAGTTCTTTTAAGGTGTTGGCACAGAGCCTTCCCGTTTTGTCATTGTCCAAGTGCAAATGAATCGTCTTGATAAGTGGATTTTTCTCAAGGAAAACGGAAAGCGCAATCGGAATTTTGCTGTCTTTGCTCTCTTTCTTCGGCTGATACACGCCCGAAAGAGAGAGCAGATTTTCTGCTTTGTAGTCCTTGCCCTGAGCTTTTAGCAAAGTGGCATAGGACAGCAAATCAATGGCGGCTTCAAACAAATGCACCGACTGGCAAGGCTCTTTTGCAAGCAGGCGAAAGGAATATTGCTTGTCGCTTCCGTATGCGTCTCCCTTAAAGGTACTGCTTCCTAAACCACGGTAAGCGGCATATTTGGGCGTCCCTGTTTCGTCCTTCCCGACAAAAACCGCATTATGATAGCGCCCGTTGCTTTCAAAAATCACACCGTCCGCAATGCACTCCTGAATAATCTGATAGTCAATGCCACGATTAAAAAGATACTGTATTACCCGTTTACTGTCTTGATATTTTTCCGGCAATCGCAGTACCTTTGGCTCATTTTTTTCTTCTTTTTTCGGTGGCGGCGTCCAATTTGCCAGTTCTTTTCCCGTAAGGATTTCCACTGCGTCCATAAAAGAATAGTTCCTGACTTTTATCAGATAGTCAAGCGCATTATAACCGCCGAAACCTTGCGACCACCAAAACCATTTGCCATTGGACATTTTCAGGCTGTCGTGGTCAACAGTGCGATATACATTTCTCGTCCCCTTGACTTCTTCAACATTATCCGGCTCAAACTTTCTCAGATAGGTTAAGAGGTCAATCTGCCGAGCTTGTTCAATCACCTCCGGCTCAATATATGGCATATCAAATCTTCCTTTCCCTGAGAAGCTCAGCGACTTTCTTGATGGAATCCTCCATATCTTCTACCTCGATATTCATCATCCACTCGTCCCAAGACAGCTCCAATACATTCTTTGTTTTCATCAGGGAGCTTACCATTTCTGGCGGGAACTCCGTGTTCTCCACATAGTCGTACAGCTCACACATAAAGATAAACTGCTTATCGTTTGTGATGATTGTGACCTGCGGCTGGCAAAGATACCTCCGCACATAACGGATCAATTCTCTTTCAAGCTGGCATTGAAGTACCAGCATATCCCCACGGATTGTTTTTAATTTGTGTACCATTTTTCTTACCTGCTTTCTCTGTTTTTGTCCCGTTTGAGTACATCGTTTGCCCTTGTTTCAATGGAATCCCGAATGGTATCCATATGCTCAACTTCTCTGTCCTTAAACTCCTTATAGACATCATCAAGCGGGCAGGGGGATCGGAGCAATGCCTTTGCCTGTTTCGGAGAAAGCTCCAGTTCCTCCATACACATCACAATGTCCTCTCTCATCGTATACTCGTAGGTATGATTCAGAATTTCCTCCGGCGGCTGTGAAAGCAGCCAGTCCCTGTACTTATCCTGCTCGGCTTTCATCTTGTCGTAGAGCAGAGCGTTATAGTCTGTTTCGCCCATAGCGAACACCTCCTTAAGCAAAAATATAGCCGCTTGATTTTTCATAAAAACCAAGCGGCTATGTAAAAGTTATTTAAGTATAAAATTGATGATTATTTGATTTTCTCTTGAGTTTTCCAGTGATTTAATTTAGGCAGCATATCCGCCATATATCCCCGCACCTGTTCAGCAGACCAATTCTCATTTGACATATGCTCAACACAAAAAGCAATTAAATCATCAATATTGTCATATGTGAATTTTCCGTCTGTATAACACCATTTACAGTATTCTTCATTGAAAGTACCATCCGGTTCTTTACTGATCGTGGAATCATCAAGCGGCATACCACAGCATTGACAAATGAGTTGTCTCGGAGAGCCTAAAAGTGTATTGATGGAAACATCAAAAAAACCTGAAAGTAATTTTAGCGTTTCTGTATTGGGGATTGTTTCTCCATTTTCCCAACGAGACACTGCTTGTCTTGTGACATAAACTTTTTCTGCAAGTTCATCTTGCGACAGTCCTTTTTTTGTCCGGAGTTCAAGTATGACATCTTTTGTCTCCACTACAAATCACCTCCTTGTAACAAATTATAAGGCAGATAAATCTACCAAACAAGCAACTCGCTGTTGCTAAAGCCCTGTGCAATCTAAAATCTCTTTATTAATTATGTGAAATAAAAAATCACAGTGAAAAATGATTATTTTTCAAACTTCATAGGTATATATCGTATACCGTCCGAAAGTTGCTCCGTATCGGTATCTATGAAACCCAGTTTATGATAGACCGGAACTGCATACGGAGAAGAATTTACTGTAATGGTTTTGCTTGAACTATTTTCTCGTAGGAAGTTCCACAACTTTCTGCCAATGCCTTGTCTTTGATACTGTGCTTTCACAAAAAAGCAACAGATATGCTTCCGGTTTTCGTTTGTTGCGATAACTCCCTTTAGTCTTTCTTCGTCATAAGCGCCCCAAAATTCTAATGTTTTGACGATCTCTTTGTTCTCAATAAACTCCTGAAACGACTTAACTCCTTCTTCAGAATAATCGGGAGCCTCAAATTGTAAAAAAGTTTGCCAAATCAAGTCAATGGCATTTGTAATTTGAGTATCATCTATTTTTTTGACTTCCACACTAAACACCTCGTAAATATTCGTTATGACCGTTCTTTTTCAATCGCATAGGATTGCAAACTTCTTTTGCAACCATTCTTTTCATAAAACTTTTCTATCCCCGGCTGCGCTCCAAAATACAGCATAGTAGGGGTATTATCCTTTGCAAGTTGCAAGAGTTTACTGCCTACTCCCTGTTTTTGATATTCAGGAAGGACGAGCAACTCTGTAATCGTGCCGAAATAATATCCGTCTGTAAGAATACGCAAACAACCAATCAGCACTTCATTATCATAAGCGGTAATATTGATTGTTTTAGACAATGCACCTTGCGTTTTTTCAACATCGTAACTGCCTTGCCATACCTGATTGACGAAAGCAATAAAAGTTGCTGCGTTCAATTTTTTATCGTCTACTACATATTTCATCTTTCTGTCTCCATTCAGGATTTACTTCATCAATTATCTACCCAAAAGTCTTGCAAAATACTAACTAACTTTCGAGGATTATCCTTGTTTACTTCGTGACCGGAATCTTCCACGATGACCAGCTTGCTGTTTTTCATTGCTTCGTGAAACCGCTTAGCACTCTCCATATTCGTTTTATCCTTTGCGCCGCAAAGAATAAGAGTAGGGCAATCGAGCGTTGCCGCCGACTCCATAAAGTTCAGTTCCGCCATTGATTTGCTCAAACGAATAAAGTCTTTTTTACTTACGCCCATACTTTGAAATGCAGATTTGGGTATAAGCTTAAATACGAAGTTTTGAAATTTCAGCAGTCCTTTCGGTATCTCAAACGGCGTTCCGATCAATACAAGAGAGTTTATTTTTTTCGGATACTGGATAGCATAATTGAGCGCAAGCAGACCGCCGAGGGAAAGCCCGCAAAGATTTAGTTTGTCTTTGTAAGACTCGCACAGCTCGCTGAACGCCTGATATACTGTGGGATAGTCTAATTTCCTGCCTCTTGCAAGGTCAAATAAATCAGGAGCGATAGAGGAAATCCCCCTCGCTTCCAACACAGTTTTAATGGTATCCCAATCCCTATTGTTTTGTCCCAAGCCGTGAATCAAAATATTTTTCATAGGAAAATAACCTCAGTTTTCTTGACATTGACTCTCAAAAAGCCACTTTATTATATCACTTTACTCTGTCTTTTTCCACCTTGCCGTGATAGATATAGTCGCCTGATTTTTTGTAAAACCAAGCGGCTATGTAACCTTTCACTCTACAATTTTTTTGATTTCCATTCCGTCCATCAGCCCTCGCATATAACAAATGCGGTATTCTTCCAATACAACATTGTTTTCTGCAAGCAGATACTGAATTAAAAGTTTGCATTCTTCTTCGGTAAGAGCAGATGGCTTTTCCAAATCCAAAACAGCATTGAGTTTCTCGTTTTGATGTTTAAGCTCTACTGCCTTTTCCTTTGCAGCCTTCAATTTCTCATCACGGGAACGGGCTTTAGCGAGTACCTGAGACAGCATACTTTCAAGATCGCTTTCAAACAGTTTGATAGAACAGTTTTCTTCCATCGGGTTTTACCTCTTTTCTTTATATGATGTCTCATATTATAAAGACAAATCACTGCCCGCACAAGGAAGCCACAGTTCTATTTTTACTGACACAGCAGTTCAGAGAACTTACTATGTAAAGGCGGTATGAGATTTCCCCCATACCGCTAAGAAAGTTATCGCTCGTAGGCTCTGTCCTTTGGAACTGGTACGCTGTCGCCCTCGTCCGGCGCACCGTCCACCAGCTCATTTTCCCGCTTATCCACATTGAGCAAGCCGTTTAAGACATTGAGCCGATTTGTCTTTTCGGTCAGTTCTTCTTCCTTGTCAAACGGTTTCTCAACCTCTGCTTTCGCAGTGGCGAATTGCTGTTCGAGAGTTGAAAGCTCCCTGCTTTTCGCCTCCAGCCGTTCAGGGATTTTCTCAATGGCATTGTCGATTCGGGTAATATTGCCGATAGCGTCCGTGCCTAAAGAGACGGAACGGGAAAGGTTGCCCTTGATTTTTACCTGATAGGCTTTTTCAAAGGTATCAAAGGAAAGCGCCAAATCAAAGCCCCTGTATTTGCCGAGAGGGACGGGATCGGGCGAGGTCATCTCCTTGCAGGCGTCAATGATTTTCTGACCGCCTTCCGCTTTTTCGGAATAAGAAGCACCCTTAACCTCAATCCCTACAAAGGTATCGTCAAGAGGCTTCGGGTGTTCTTTTGCAAGCGATATATCCTTTTCCAGCCCCGCAATCGTTTCTTTCGTCCGGGCGATTGTTGTCGGGTAATATTTGATGATCTTGTCCTCCAACTCATATTTTTCGGAGAGATAATTTGACTTCAAAAGGCGCAGCTTCTGCACCTGAATATCCAAGTCCATTTTCTCCTTGATGTGCGGATTATCCGCCGCAAGCATTTTAATTTCCGCATAGGAAAGAGCCGTAGCGTCCACATCTTCACAGGAACGCACGGGCGATTTGCTCGTCATAATCTGACTTGCGAACTTTTGCTTGCCCTCAACGAGCTGCCAGCAGTATGCGTCAAAAGTGCCTTCCGTAACATAGCGGTACAGACCGACCTTTGGGTTATCGTTGCCCTGCCGCACCGTCCGTCCGGCTCGCTGCTCCAGATCGGCAGGTCGCCACGGGCAGTCAAGGTCGTGGGAAGCGATGATCTTATTCTGCACATTTGTCCCTGCTCCCATTTTCTGCGTACTGCCCATCAGGATTCGCACTTCGCCACGGCGCACCTTTTTGAACAGCTCCTGCTTCTTTGTTTCGGTATCCGCTTCGTGGATAAACTTGATTTCCGATTCGGGAATACCACGCTCGATCAGCTTTTTTCGTATGTCTGTATAGACGGAAAATTCGCCTGCGCCCTTTGGAGTGGAGAGATCGCAAAATAGAAGCTGCGTCAGCCTTTTATCGCTGTTTTCCTCCCATATACGGAACACCTCGTTCACGCAGGCGTTGACTTTACTGCCTTCTTCATCGGGCAGCATTGGATTCATCATTCGCTGGTCAAGGGCGAGCTTCCGCCCGTCGTTTGTAACTTTCAGCATATTATCCACGCTGGAATCCACATTGCCGCCCCTTATCTTTTCGGCTCGTTCACCGAGAGAGGCGACCATTTCTTTTTGCACCTGAGACGGTTTCACGGCAATGTTGTGATACTCTACCTCCGGTACGGGAAGATTGAGCATATCCGCCGTTTTGATGTCCGCAACCTGTTTGAACATTGCCATCAGTTCGGGCAGATTATTGAATTTCGCAAAGCGTGTTTTCGCTCTGTATCCTGTTCCTTCGGGCGTAAGCTCGACTGCCGTGACCGTCTCGCCGAACATCGACGCCCAAGCGTCAAAGTGCTGCAAATCGTGGTCTTGAAGCGTTCGGTACTGCAAATACCGTTGTATAGTATAAAGTTCTACCATACTGTTTGAGATCGGCGTACCCGTCGCAAACACAACGCCACGCCCTCCGGTAATCTCATCAAGATAGCGGCACTTCATAAAAAGGTCGGAAGATTTCTGCGCTTCCGTCTGAGCGATACCGCCCACATTCCTCATTTTGGTGTAAAGATACAGATTCTTGTAATAATGACTTTCATCTATGAAAAGCCTGTCTATACCGAGTTCTTCAAAGGTTACGACATCATCCTTTCTTGATTGATCGTTTAATTTTTCCAGCTTCGTTTGCAGGGATTTTTTCGTCTTTTCAAGCTGCTTGACCGAAAAACGGTCGCCACGGTTTCGCTTTATATCCGCAATCCCTTCAATAATATCGTCAAGCTGCTGCTGTAAAACAGCCCTCTGCCGTTCAATGCTTATCGGGATTTTTTCAAATTGCGAATGACCAATAATCACGGCGTCGTAATCTCCCGTCGCAATACGACCGCAGAAGCGTTTGCGGTTTTTCATCTCAAAGTCTTTCTTCGTAGCGACCAAGATATTCGCCGCTGGATAGAGCTGCAAGAACTCCGCCGCCCACTGCTCTGTTAAGTGGTTGGGGACAACAAAGAGAGATTTATTGCAAAGTCCGAGCCGCTTGGATTCCATTGCAGCGGCAGTCATTTCAAAGGTCTTGCCTGCACCCACGGCGTGTGCTAAGAGTGTATTGCCGCCGTAAAGGATATGGGCGACCGCATTTTTCTGATGTTCCCGAAGCTCAATTTCGGGATTCATACCACTGAAAATGATATGGCTTCCGTCATACTCACGGGGACGGATACTGTTGAACTTGTCGTTATACAGCCGTACCAGCTTTTCCCGTCTTGCGGGATCACGCCATACCCAATCCTGAAAGCCCTGCTTGATAAGCTCCTGCTTCGACTGGGCGATAGCGGTTTCCTTTTTATTGAGTACAGCTTTCTTTTTGCCCTCATCATCTTCCATATAGTCAAAGACACGCACATCTTTCATATTGAGCGTATCTTCGATAATCTTGTAGGCGTTTACCCGCTTTGTGCCGTAGGTGTTGTAGGCTTTCAGGTTTCCACGGTCATAGGATTTTCCTTCCACATTCCATTCGCCCGTCAGCTTTGAGTAGTGGACTTTGATATTCCATCTCGCATAAACGGGCGTATCCAAAAACTCATACATAAACTGCTGTGCGATTTCTTCAGGCAGCCAAGTCGTGCCGAGCTGTACGAAAATCTCGCTGGCAGTCAGGTCTTTCGGCTGTACCTTTTCGAGCGCCTCTACATTGATTTTGTAATCTTCGGGGTAGACTTCTGCGGATTTTTTCGCCCAAGCGAGCTTTTCTCTCACATTGCCGGAAAGATATTCGTCCGCCATCAGGTACTTTCGCTCGGTGCTGTTTCCGTAGCCGTACATCGGGTTTAGGAAGATAACGCCCTTTAATTCCTCGTAGATTTCCTGCTCGGTCTTGCCCGTAAGGGAACACATATATTCCATATCCACATAGGCTTTTTCGCCCATAGATACGGCAAGCGCTTCACTGGCGGTATCAACCGAGGTAACGGGTGTATGGGGCTTGATCGTCCGCTTCGTGAACATATCCGCCTTGCGCTCCAGCTCCCCGTTTTCGTCCAGCACCTCCAGTGCGGAAAGCAGGGCAAAGGAGCTGTCCTGCGAAAAAGCGGACACATTCGCACGGGAATTGATCAGCCCGTACTTCTTGGAAAAGGTATCATAAAGCGCATTGAGCTTCTGCTGTTCCTTTTCGACTTCATAATCGGGATAGTCTGCGGTCTGCATTTCAATCAGGCTGCGAACACTGTCCCTTATAGCAATCATACCCTTGATCCGGTTTTCAGCCGTAGCTGAACACTCCACCGGCGTCATTCGGGAATTTTCACGGTAATAGATTATATCGTCCACAACCGTATAGGAAAAGTTGCGGACTTCGGGATCAGCGGGAATGGAGTTATCTTCTTCGGTCAGTTCCTCGTCCACTTCGTAATCCGTAATCTCTGCGTGGATATTAGAGATTGCTTCGTCCAAAAGCTCGGCAAGGTCGGCATTTTCATAAGGGACAACGGTATCTTCTTCGCCAAATCTGCCGGACACGGTTTTCCATTCGCCTAATACCATTTCGGGATGATCGACAAAGTAGGCGTTCATCTTCACGCCGTTTTCATCGGTGTTCAGGTGTACCCACTCCGGCTCAAGGTCAATAAGTCTGTCCCGCTTCTGTAATATCAAAATATCCGAAACAACCTCTGTCCCTGCGTTCCCCTTAAAGGTGTTATTAGGCAGGCGGATTGCGCCGAGCAGGTCGGCTCTCTGTGCGATATACTTCCGCACGGCTGGATTTTCTTTATCCATCGTGCCTTTGCTTGTGATAAGCGCCATCACACCGCCCGGTCTGAGCTTGTCTAAGGATTTCGCAAAAAAGTAGTCGTGGATTAAAAAGTTATGCTTGTTATACCTCCTGTCATTCACTCGAATATCGCCGAACGGCACATTGCCGATCACGGCGTCAAAAAAGCTGTCAGGGATATTTGCTTCCTCAAACGGCTGCGCTGCTATAGAGGTTTTCTGATAAAGCTGCTGTGCAATCCCCGCCGAAATCTTATCAATCTCCACGCCGTAGATTTTGCTGTCCTGCATTGAATGGGGCAGCATACCGATAAAGTTGCCGATACCGCAGGAAGGCTCTAAGATATTGCCCTCCTTAAATCCCATCTGCTCCATTGCCTTGTAGATCGAGGAAATGACAATGGGCGGGGTATAGAAAGCGGTCAGGGTGCTTGCCCTTGCGCTTTCATACTCGTCGGGAGAAAGGGCAGTGTAAAGCTCGATAAACTCGTCCGCCCACGAGGAATTGTTTTCATCAAATGCTTCTGGAATACCGCCCCAACCGACATACTGCGAAAGGATTTCCTGTTCTTCGGGCGTTGCAAAGCGGTTATCAAACTCACATTCCTTCAGCACATTGATTGCCGCCATATTCCTGCGGAAGCGTTCTTTTTTGCCAGCCTCCGGCACTTCGTGGGAAGCAAGGTCAAAGGTGTGCCGTTCGGACATAGGTATATCGGGGTGCAGATCAAAGGTCTGTACCCGTGAGCGCTTCGGCTGGCTGAAAGCAGGCGTAAATGGCTCGGCTTCTTTCTGCTCAGGCTGCTTAGCAGATGTGTTCTGCTTTGCCCGTTCCACATAAAGCCATTCGGCAGCTTCCTTTTCAGAAACAGATTTCTTGACCTGTTCCAAGTAGTCGTTTGCCTGCCACTCGCTCTTAAACTCCTCACTGACGCCCTCATCGTCGATATAGATCGCTTCCGTCAAATCGTCCCAAATGGCATAACCGTCATCGGTTTCAATGACGAAAAATCTCTCGTCGGGCGGGAGCGTATTTTCTCCTGCAATCTGCTCCGCCTGTCTGAGCATTTCATCTGCCCTGTCGGTTGCAAGGTAGGGCGAATCAATGATTTCTATGCCCTGCGGCGGCGGATCAAGCTCGCTGATAAAATTTTGCGGTATGGTATTCCCGTCTTTATCCTTATAGAAAACGACGGTAAAAGGAACGCCGTAGTAATTTTCTTCCTTTATATCCTTTTCCAACTGATAGGGGCTGGTGTATTCAACGCTTTCCCGCACCGTCCCGTCCGTGTGCAGATAGTCGATCCTGCCGACCGGCTTCGACTGCACCGGATCTTCCTTATTGGTCGATACGATGTTTCGGGTGCTGCGCTCTCCGTTTTCAAGGGAAGAAACAACTACATCAAAGCCACGGTCAAGAAGCATATTGACATAAGTTTCCAAGTGGTTTGCCGGAAAGCCGCACATCTGTGTCCGCTGATTGCCGCCGATAGAACGGGAAGCAAGATTCAGCTCCATCGCTTCGCTTACGGTCTGTGCGTCCGCACCGTAGGCTTCAAAGAAATCGCCCATTTGATACAGCACAAGGCTGTCGGGATTAGCACTCTTAATTTCGCTGTACTCACGGTAAGCGTCCGTAAAGCTGCTGCGCTCATTCTGCTGAACAAGCCGCATAAAGCTGTCCTTTTGCTCCAAACGGGGCTGCGGATTTTGCACAGAGCGATCCATCAACTCCACATTCCAGTCATCTACCCGTGTGATTTCAAAAGGCTTTCCGTCCAAATACACTCTGTCTCCGACTTTATAAGCGGCAGAAAACAACGCTTTTTGCTGTTCCCGTGCCGCCGCCTGCTCAATCCTTGACACTACATCATCGGGCAGTCCGTCCACATAGTAGCGGATTTCGCCCTCGCTGCTGATATGAGCAATCGTTTGGTAATCGCCGTTTTCCTCAACGGCTCTGTTCCAGACGGTAAGACCGTTTCCGAGATACCCCATACCAATGTCAAAGGCAGGCGCTTCAGCCGAATCAGCTTTTTCCTCCGGCTGAAGGTAATCGCCGAGTCCTTCGCTTCGGACAGCCTGAATATAATCGTCTTGCAGGATAGTGTCGGGCGTGATAACTGCCAAAACCTTGTTTTCCATATCCTCCTCAAAAGAGTAGGACGGGCTTAGATCACGGGGTGTAACATAAAACTTTTTAATATCCCCGTCGTAGCTCTGAACAGCCTGCTGGAACTTTCTTAAATCCCCGGCAGTAAAAATCTCCTGCGTTACCCAATACATCTCATTGCCGTTTACCAAAGCGGTTTCCTTGAAACGCATATTATGGGGAATGAGCTTTTCAAACTCGAAAGAATTGAAACGAGGCTGCTGCTCTGTAACCGCCACTTGATTCGTTTCCTTCAGGTGGTCGTTCATCGGATTTTCCCGTACCCTGCGGTCAAACTCATCCCGTTCCAATTCCTTTTGGAACAACGGATACTGCATATCGTGAAGAACGACACGCTTATCATCAAAGGCAAGGATTTCATATTCGTCAGCGCCCATATACACTGTATCGCCGAGATGATAGGCATACTGCGCCTCCTGCTGCGGCTCGCTTTCAGCCGCCTGCACCGATTCCTGCTTGGGCGGAGCAGAGGAGAGGATTTCACGGTTTTTCTGTTCTTCGGCAAGTTCGGCTCGGCGTTCCTCCTGCTTTTCAAGCCACTGCGGGTAAATCTCTTTTTCCTTTGGATTGAGATAACGGTCGAGGCGTATCAGTTCGGCAATCCGCTTCTCTACCTGATTCCAATTCAGCCGGATATGCGGCTTATCGTCCCCAATGCCTTTTGAGATCAAAATGCCTTTCCCGTCGTGCTGCTCGTCAATGCCTGCGCCGACAATAACAGGATAAGCGCCGCCCCAACCGTATTCGTCTTTCAGAAAATCGGCGTTTTCCTTTGTGGACAAGCTTTTTTCAAACTGCTCATAGATACGGAACTTTCCCTCAGATATGCCGCTCCCACGGGTGAGAACAGCGTCGATAATCTCCTGAGAAAAAGAAAAAGCAGAGGTTTTTTCCTCTGCCTGCATATCCAAAAAGTTCAGTTGTCCATCTACGGAAGGTAACGGCTTCATCGTATCCTGCAATTCGCCGAGCAGCCGCATTGCTTCAAAATGCTGTGCGATTACGCCCCAATCATAGAAGCTCTGCTTTGTGCGGGACAGATAGCTACCCTCCCAAAGCTGAAGCACATTCTGCCAAGTTTTGTACCCGACTCGCCGCCCGTCGCTCAAAATCAGTTCAGTATAATCGTTATTGAAAATACCCTTGATATATTCGGTACGGGCGGCGTTATCGGGATTGCTTTCATAGAAAGCACGAATTTCCTCTTTCGAGGCTTTCAGGTGGGGCGTTGTACCGAGGATTTCACGAATGGTATCGTCCCCGCCGAAAAACGGCAGGCTCTTGTCCTCGTTGCTTCGGTCGTAATAATCTAAGCGAAGATGATCTCCGCTTTCACGATCTCCTGCACTCTGTTCCTCAGATTGTTCATTCCCTGTACCCACTTCATCATATCCGCCGCTTTCAGGCTCTCGGTCAAGCCCTCCTGCGCCGCCATCTGCTTCATCAGGGTTTCTTCCAGCTTCATCGCTGTCTGCTCTAATTCTGCTAAATGCTGTGTCAGGGTGCAGCTCGTCAGAAGATTGTAGTACCGGATTTTGTGGTGTTCTTTGAGAAATTTCCGCCTCATCTGAGCGTACCTTCCCAAAGTTACCTCCGGCTGTTCGGGCATTGTCAGGTCGGGAAGATTGTAATCGCCCTGCATTGTGTATGTCAGCTCGTTCATTTTCAAAGCTCCTTTCGCTTTTATTTTCAGCCTTATTGTAATCGGGTTTTTCTCTGTCTGCAATGATGCGATTTTGCCTTTCAAGAGCAAAAACAGTACGGGAGATTTCCCCAAGCCCCATCTCTGCAATATCGCTTGACGCAATACCGAGGGCGTTCAAGGCTTCCGGCGTATTGAAATTTGTGATGTCGGAAAAATCCTCCCGTTCAAAGAAGCGTTCGGTATCTATCCCAAGCCTTGTCATCATCATATACGCCACGCTGTTTGTTACCGCCTTCTTATACATAGCGGTAATCATATCTTCCGAAAGACCGTAGAGGAAGCTGTCATCTGCGGCATACATCAGATCGCCCAAATAGTCGGGGATATTATCTTCCACGGCGTTTTTAGCGGCGCTCAGAACTGCGTCCGCAAGGCTTTCCCTGTTCTCCAGCTCGCCGAAGGTATTTTCAAGGGATTCGATCACATCGTCCGTATATTCCGGCTTCATATCCCAAATCGGGACGGGGCGGGAATAGCGGCTTGCGTGGGTATCAGAAATATCGAAGTAATGGGTTAAGCGCTGCCTGCTCCGGTCGGCGTCCTCAAATACGGCGATACCCTTAGCGCCACGGTTTACCCAACGCCCAAATTTGTCGTTCCAGCGCTCGATTTCCAATACCGCCGTTGCGTCCGGTCTTTGAGCGTAGATGAGAAGCTGCTCGTCAAAGCGCAGACGATAGTTCCGGCAGGCGCAGCGCAAAAAGGCTTGCCAGTTCTGAACATCGGAAACAACAGCGTGTGCGGTACGGCGGTACAGTTCGGAAATCAGGTCGTACTTTCGTGCCATCGGTTATGCACCTCCTATCTTTCATAGTCTTTCTGTTTCGGTCTTACGGGAATACCGTTTTTATCATAGCTTTTCGGATCGGCGGCAGGGGTATCCCAACCGAACATTGAGCCTGCCTTCATTGCCTCTGCCTGACCTTTCGACAAGCCGAGCTTTTCATTCATCTCATTCACAAGAGCGTTTGTTTCACTGGGCTTGCCTCCCTGAATATCCGTGCGGTAAAATCCGCTTTCGCCCTTTTTGACAATGCCGACGCAGTTTTCCGTCTGCACGAACACATAGCACTGCTCCGGCAGAGAGGAACGGAGCGGAATCACGGTATTGCCGTTTTGCTCCATCCGTTCGGCAAACTCGCAGATGTGATAGAGATTGCTGCCAACTTCCAAATAGTTGTCATTGATATACCGGCAGGTGCGGTCAAGCTGTTCTCCGTCGCTTAAAGTGATCCTGATTTTATCCCCGTCGGGGATTCGGAACTTTTCTTTGTAATCCGGCGTGATAAAGCGGATTCCACGGCTCGCTTTTTCGATATGGTGGTCGAGCCACTCCCGCACATAGCAGTAGCAGTAAAAATTGTAATCCCCACGGGCAGGATTGCACCGTATCAGGAAGCTGTATTTTTCGGTGTCGGCACGGAAACCGTACTCGGTCGCATAGTTGCCCTGAAAGGCGCTGTCGGGATATTTCCCCGCATACTGCGCCATAGCCGTGCGGCTCTTTAACAGCCCGTATTCTTCCGAACGCAGGGCGTTGATAACCTCGTCCAGCTCGCTTTTGAACTCGTCCGTTTTCAAATCCCGCCTGTGGTCAAACCAAGAGGAAAAGAACTCTTTGCCGCCTGCGCCGAAGTCGCCACGAAGATAACCGATACTTCCGGTCTGTCCCTCGATCTGCGTACTCTGCCTGTAAGTGTATTTTTGTTCGTCCGTATGAAGCGGTCGGATTGTAAAAGCCATTTCTGTCTGCTCCTTTTCTTTGCCTAAATCGTGTTTTCCTCTGATTTCTGTTCATCATCAGCGCCTCCCAAATAGGAAAAGAGCCTGTTTTTTGCGATCTGCTCCTGAAGTTCTGTGATAACCGTCATATCGGAAACGGATATATCGGGAATTTTCAAAATGCTTTGCAGGCTCAGCGCCTTCAAATCCTTTTCGGTTTTACAGCCGGAATCATAGAGCTTCGCCAGCACCTTTACTTTCTGCTGCAAAGCGGTGTTTGCGCTTTTCTTAGCTGCCATTTTCTTTTACCTCCCATCTTAGCTTTTAGCGTAGTCTGAATAGATACGCTGCATTTTGTGCCTTGCCCTGCGTACTTCGGGGGAACAGCCGAGTTCAGGATATTTCGCCTGAATCTTCTGCCTTGTCCTTCGGATACTCTCAAAGCAGGGGATACCGTAAGCCTTGTAATTGCTCATCACATCTTCAAAGCTGAAACGGCTGATACCGTGGGTATCATAAATACACGCCTTGCTGACGAGCAGATACAGCTTCATATCGTCATTTCGTGCTTCGGGGTGTTCCTTTAACACCGAAAGCACTCGGTTTTCAATCGTTTTCAGATTTCTCATTTAAGCCTCCCAAAATAGAAAAGGGGGCGGAGTTTTTAAGCCCCGCCCCCGCATAAGTTCTTACTTTTTCTTTCTGTTACGGATTTGCAAAAAGATAAAGCCGCCTACGATAAAGACAACCAGAGCAATTCCGATGATCGCTTTCAGTTCCATCAGTTATCCTCCTTTTTCTTCTTTTTCTTAAAGCCAATGATACCGCAGGCTGCTATGCCAGCCGCCGATACGCCCGCAAGGGCAAGCCAAAGACCGAGCTTGCTGTCATCTCCGGTTTTCGGCGTATCCCGCAGCTCATTGTGCATTTCAACGACCGTGGTAGAGCCTGTCTGTACCGCTGCCTCCTTGTCGGCAGGCAGGATATACATAGCGGAAGCCGAATTGTTCACCTCGGAAATTTTATATTCGCCGATTCGCAGACCTTCGAGGAAGATCTCACCGTTTTCGTCCGTTTCAAGGGTAACATCATAGCCGTTCTCTCCGGTAATACGGAAAGCAAAACCTTCCACCTTTCTGTCAGACGATGTTTTCACGATTTTCAGGTTTCCACGCATAGGCTCGTTTGCGAAGCCTTTGCCCTCTGTGTTTTCCACCTGATAGGTCTTACCGTCCGTGTCGATAAATACCTCATATACGCCCTCGTCACGGATATACGAATCCGGGCTTGCTGATTCCAAAATGAAGTAGCGCCCATAGAGCAGATCGTTCATTTCATACTGCCCGATTTCCTTTTCGGTCAGTGTGCCGATCAGCTCGTCCTCGCTGTCCAGCTCGCCGTTATCGTTGGAGTCCTTATAGACCTCAAACACAGCGCCCGTCAGCTTCGTATCGGTATATTCAGCGTCCACCTTCATAAGAGCGATGTTGCCACGCACCAGCTTATTGACGATTTCAATCTCAACGACCTGCTCATTCTCTGAGATGTTCACATCATAGACCGTTTCGTCAAGCACGAATCCGGTCGGCTGCTTGATCTCACGGATATACCAGCTTCCGTAAGGCACATTCTCAAAGGAGAAGCTGCCATCGTCGCCGGATACGACGGTCATCAGGGCATTTTCTTCGGTAAATTCCACATCATCGCTCTTAAACAGACCAATGAGCGCACCGCCGAGTCCCTCGCCGTTCTCGTCCACCTTTTTGCCGGACACCGAGCCATAAATCAGCTTGTTTTCCATCGGCTCTCCGTCATTTACGGCAATCACAACCGTTGCGGCTTCCTGTCCCGCATACTCAAATACAACGGGATATTTTTCGCCGCTGAGCTGATAATGCTCGTCCGTCGCAAGCTCTTTTACATAATAGCTGCCCAAAGGTAGGTCAGTCCCTACGGTCGCTCTGCCGTTTTCATCAAGCGTGATGATTTCAAGCAGACCGTCTTTCGGAATGGAAGTGCCGCTTGCGGACACAAGCTCCTCATCGGCGAACAAGCCGAAGCTGATATTTTTGATTTCTCCGTTATTGCCGATACCGAACAGCTCGTTTGTCTCCAGCGCTTTTTCAAGGCTGACCTCAACCTTCTGCCGTTCATTGACAAAGGAAGTCGCCGTTTCGGTCACGGCTACATCCTGTCCGGCGTAAATGAGTTCTACGGTATGGACTTCACTGCTCAGCACCATTCCATAGCCTGCCTTGACCTCTTTTACCTCATATTTTCCGAGATAGAGTTCCTTGCTTTTTGCAAAGCCGGTTTCATCGGTCGTAACCGTATCGACCAGCTCGCCCTTGCTGTACCTCAGCGTACCGTCTGGCGTTACCACATCTTCGGCGGCACGGATTTCATAAACGGTATCGGGAAGCCCCTGTGTTTCATAGATCGGTTGATAGATAACGGGAAGCTCCTGCCCGTTTTCATCTGTCCCGCCGCTTACCAAAACGCCGAAGAATACCTCGCCCGTCTTTTCAATGCTGATCGTGCCTTTCTGCGGCATATTGGTCTTTTCAACTTTAATCACTGTTACCCCGCTTTCCTCAGAAGAATTTTCTTCCGTTACATCAAAATAGACGGGTGTGGAATCAAGGACATATCCATAAGGACTCTGTACCTCAACGATAGAGTAGCCCTGACCGTATGGCAGCTTTTCCGGCGTTACGAGCGAGCCGTTAGCGTCGGTATAGAAAGTGTCAACGGTTGTCGGGGTAGGATAGGTAAACTCCATCGTGATGAGATTGCCGGACGAATCATAAATCTGGAATCCTGCACCCGCATAGGGAATGGTCTTGCCCGTTTCTGCGTCCACCTTGACTACTTGGATATAGCTTTCAAAATTGCTGTTGTTAATCAAATAGCGGTAAGTCTGGGCGTCCTTTGCGATGAACACATCAAAATCATCCATCAGCTCCCTGCCTTCCCAGCCGGATACCTGATGGACGGTATATGTGCCGTAAGGCATATCCTTTGTCTGTGCAAAGCCGTTCTCATCGCAGATGAGCGTATCACGCTCGGATTCCTTTGCGTTCGCAAAAGAGCCTGCGGACTTGAGATACACTTCAAAAACTGCGCCTTCTTCGGGCGTTTCAATCTGTGTTTCGCCATCGTCCGTATGTTTGATAATGGCGATATTGCCCTTGATGACCTGTTCGTTTACATCATTTGCGGTCTGGTTATGCTCAATGGTATAAAGCTCCGGCTCTGCGCCGACCTTGTGGACGGTCGGATCGAGCAAATAGCCCTCGCTCGGCTCCAGTTCCTTGATCGTCCAGTCCGCACCGCAGATATATTCTCTTGTGGTAAACTGACCGTTTTCATCGGTATAGTATTCGTCGATGAGCTGTTCGCCCTTGAAAATCCCGTATTTTGCGCCTGCAAGCGAGGCGTTTCCCTGCACCGTTCCCGTCTCAGCGTCGCTCTTGGTCACGGTAACGGTAAACTTCTTCAGGATATTCGTGAAATTGCGGGTAGTGACCTCATTCCACTTGACGGGTGCGGTCTGATCTTCGGGAACGACATAGCGAATAGCTGTATCCACTTCCTCGATGGTGTACGGCGTAGTGCCGCTGATCAGCACATCTTCAAAGGTCGCCACACCGTTTTTATCCGTAACCGCATACTCGTCCACGGCAATGCCGGAGAGCGATGTGCCGTAAAGATGGAAGGTCACGCCCTCATTGAAGTTATCCTCCGAAGATTTGATGACCTCAATATCGCCACGCTTCAGCGTGTTGTTGAAGTTGACGGTCGCAACCTGCCCCGCAACTACGGTTACTCTGCGGGACTCCTGCGGCTCGTATCTGTCATATTCCTGCTCGGTTACGGTATATACTCCCGGCATTAGGTTATCGACCTGAATCTGACCGCCGTTTCCTGTCTTAACGGTTTTATCAATACCATTTCCCTGAATACGGAAGGAGATACCGTCCACCTTTCCGTCCTCGCTGGTTTTCACAATCTTCGCCGAGCCGTAAGATACCTTCAGCTTGAGGAAGCCCTTGAGCGGATCATTGACAGTCTGAGCATAGGTTACGGTATCCTGCACACCGCCGTTCGGTCCATAGATACCGTCCGTCCAAGTGATAACGCCCTTTCTCTGCGCCGTTTTCTCTGCGGTAATCGTCAGCCCGTCGCTCGGCGCTTTCTCGGTAGTGATCGTCAGCTTGTTTCCGCTTACGGAGAACTGAACGCCCGAATCATTGGACGAAAACTTATATCCCGAAAGGACATTGTTGCTGTCCGTCAGCGTAACGGTATATTTAGAGCCGTCCCATTCAAGCTCGATTTCCTGTGCGCTCCCCGGCGTTTTGGAAAGGAAGCTCGGCAGCTTGGAATGCTTCTGCACACTTGCCGCCATTGAGTTGTAGTAGCTCATAATCTTGTCATAAAGAGGGTGGCTGCGGCTAATCTGATCCATAACAGCGTCCTTGCCGCCTGTGCTGACCTTGTTAAAGTTTTCATCACGCTCGCCGATGACGGTTTCCCAAATGAGAAGCTGTGTAGCGACTGCGTGAGCCAGCTTATCGCCGCCCTCGTTCTGAGAACGCCACGAGGTTGAGATTGTTCCCGTATAGCCGTACTGGAAGATACGACCGATGAACAGCTTAATATCGTCAGGAGAAATGGTGCTGTTATAGGACGAAGGGTAGTTGTCCCAAAAATCCTCGCCCTTTTTGGTATAGCTGTCTCCGGTCTGCTGCGGGACGCCGATCTCAATACAGTAGCAGATATTTCCCGTATATGATCCCATCGCACGGACGGTTGTATAACGGGAAGTGCCTGTTTTCCAGCCGTTCATAAAGGTATGGCTGCCGTGTCCCCATTCGGCGTTGTAATTCGAGTCCCCGTCACGGGGGAACGAGATAAGGTACACATCGTCCGTTTCCTCTGCGGCATAGGCGGTCGTACCCATTCCCACAAGGGAAGTCACGCACATCAGCGCCGCAAGAAACAGCGACATAATGCGTTTTGGTTTCTTAATTTTCATCTGAAATCCTCCTTGAAATGAAAAAACGCACCGTTTTTTTCGGTGCGTCCTCAAAATGGAATATTAAATTTAAGCATAGCCGATATAGATGTCGTAGATTCCGTCAGAGACTTCCTCCGCCCAAATCCATACGGCTGTGATTTCTTCGTCAGCCTTGTACCGATCCAAGCGGCTGTGAATATCTCTTTCAAGATATTTGCAGTGCGCTCCGGCACAGATCGGATTATCCCAACAGTAAACCGCCTCGCTGTCTAACAGAAGCCCCACGCTCTGAGCGTAGTCTTTTGCAAAGGAAATCCAGTAGTTAATGTCAAAGTCGGTTTCGCTCGGCGTTTCTTCCGTTTCAGGCGGCGCAGGCGTTTCGCTTTCTTTTGGAATATCCGGCTGCGGTGTGGATATGGAATGTTCGGTCTTGTCCGCTTTATCGGGTTGTTCGGCGGGCTGTGCCGCCTGCCCGGTTACAGAAGCAGTCTGAGGCTGTTCGGTGCTGACCGTATCCGTTTCCGTCGTTTCTTCCTGCTTTTCCGGCTTTGCTTCCTGCACGGCTTCAGGCGTTGTTTCAACCTCCTTGCTTTCCTTTTCCGCAGGCGCTTCGGATTCAGAGGCACTTTGAACACTCTCCGAAAAAGAAAACGGCTGCGGCTTATCTTCATTCGGCGGGGCATTGTTGCAGCCTGCAAGCACGATCAGCAAAAGAGCCGTTAAAAAAGCAATCGTTTTTGTTTTCATTGCGCTTCACTCCTTTTCTGCCGCCATTGTAATGCGAAACAGCGTTTCAGGCAAAGGTGTGAAACGAAGGTTAATCTTACATCATAGGGCATACCTCCTGTGCTTTGGAATGGTGCGTTTCCCTGAGATAGATTGCGTTAGGTGAGATAGCTGTAATCAGGAGAGATAGATTTATTCTTTCGGATAGTCAGGTAGTTTAGGGGTTGGAGTGTGAGGAAGGGGAAGAAGAAAAACACACTCCAGCTTACCTGCTGTCACGCTCGGCACGGTTACGCAAAAACTTGTTGTAATGCTCCAGCGCCTTGCAGACATACTCCTCCGTTTGGTTGATGGGGATATTTTTCGGTATCAGGCTTCGCACCCTGTCCCCACGCAAAACAATCTTCTCACGCTGATTCGGCTTTTCCTCGCTCATAATCGCAGAGATTGCCTCCGTAGTCAGCTTGCCTTCCTCAAAAAACTTCCGCATACGGATTGCCTGATCGTGGGACGGGGTACAGTCGTTTAAGTCGATTTCGTCCACCAAATCCCTCTGGCAGTCCTCGTTCAGATAGGACAGCTCAACGGCGGGGCGCATTTTAATCCTGCCCTCGTCCACAAATTCAAGCAGTTCGGGAACAAGGTTTGTGAGGCGGATATATTTTCGGATTTGTTCGTGACTTTCGCCGCTTTCTGCGGCAAGAATTTCACGACTTTTTTTGCCTTGTAAATGGGGCAACACTGTTGCACCATTTTCTTTACTCGGTCTGCCTGCCTGTCTTTTCATAGCGTCAAGCCGCATTTTATATGCGTGAGCTTTCTCCGAGGGAAGTATCTGCGACCGTTGGAAGTTGCTTTCGACCATTAAAATCGTCGCTTCATCACGGTCGAGGTCTACCACCTCACATCTGAGCGTTTCAAATCCGGCAAGCTCACAAGCCCTTTTTCGCCTGTGTCCTGAAATAAGCTCGTATCTTCCGTCCTCCTTCTGCCTTACGGTAGCGGGAGTAATCACGCCACGCTCTTTGATACTTTCCACAAGCTGAAACATATCCTCATCTTCCCGCACCTGAAACGGGTGGTCGGGGAAATCGTCGATTTCCTCAAGCGGAATATCCCTGATTTTTGACAGCTTCGCTTCGTCCCTTTCCTCCTGAGAGGAAAACAATTCATCGAGCGTGTTCGTGGGCAGCGTGAAGTCGCTCTTTCTGCCTGCCATCGGCTAACACCTCCTTTGTGAAACTGGCGTAAGCCTTAGACACCGGACTGTTCGGCTCATAGGCGTAGATACTTGTGCCTTTAGAAGATACCTCTGCGGCTTTTACGGCTGCCGGTATCATTGATCTATATATCCTGATATGGCTGCCGAAATTCTCCCTGAGCGCTTCCACTGTGCTTTTCGCAAGATTTGTCCTTCCGTCCACAAGCGTCAGAAGAATACCGTCGATTTTCAAATCGGCGTTTGTATGTTTCCTCACTTTCGCAATCGTCCCCAAAAGCTGCGTCATTCCCTTAGCGGGAAGATACTGCGCCTGAACGGGGATAATCACGCTGTCCGCCGCCGTTAGAGCGTTAAAGGTAATCATACCCAAGCTCGGCATACAGTCAATAAGGACATAATCGTACTTGTCTTTTACAAGGCTCAGATAATTCTTCAGGACGCTTTCTCGGCTCATCGCCGTTACAAGCGTCATTTCCAATGACGATAGGCTGAGATTGGACGGTACAAGGTCTACCTTCTCTTTATGTTGCAGGATACCGTCAAAGGGATTTTGCTCCTGCTCCGATATGATTGCCTGAAGCTTCTCTGTCAGCGTTACGGAAAGGCTGTCTGTATCCCTCCAGCCGAGACAGGTCGTTAAATCTCCTTGCGGATCAGCGTCAATCAGAAGCACCTTTTTCCCTTGCATAGCAAGTCCAATGCCTAAATTAACCGTAGTCGTGGTCTTGCCCACACCGCCTTTTTGATTGCATACCGCAATCGTCTTGCAGTTTGACATCTCCGGCTTTACCTCCTTTCATAGATTTCACAGCCTGCCTCAATAAGAGGCGGCTATGTAAAGACCGCAGCATTTGTTCTCAACACCCCCTGCGGAAAGCGATTTGCTTTGTACGGGAAGCACTAAGGTTACGGTTTGCGAAACCGTATCATAGGAATCTCACCTCTGCCGGGTACTCCGCCAGCTCCGTAGAGAAGTATCATTATCATTCTGACTGTCATTGCCGTTTCAGTAGCAAGCTGAATTTCAGGTCGGGGATTCTCGCTCGTTCTCCGTATATCAATAGGAAAAGTCACGGCGTACCCACCTTCGGGCTATTCATCAGAACTAATGTCCTTAGCGCCTGTCTATTCAATTTTCAAGGTACTTTGAAGGGGGAAATCCCCTGCGGGAAAATAACCCCTTCACTCATTTGGACAAAGGGGGGCAAAATGCACACCCAAAATCACCCCTTTTCCGAAAAAAATTTGAAAAAAATTTTTTTGACCTTGAAAATTGCTCCTGAAACGACAAAAAGCCGCCCGCTTCTCCGTAGAGAAACAAGCGGCATAGTTGCGGTTTTATTTAGATGTACTGGACGGTAATCTTTTTCTTTCGTGCTTTTGTAAATTTGATAAGGACATCATCTACTGCGTCTGTATATCTGCCTTGCGCTATCAGATTATTTTTAAGGTCGATCAACGCCTGCAAAACTTGTCCGTACTCCTCGTCATCAAGATAGATATGAAATTGCCTGTCTTTCATCAAATCGTCTCCTTTATTTTATCTGTCCTTTTCTCCATTCAAAAAACCTCTGCCGGATAAACACTGTATCCTCATCTTCATTCGAGGTTATGAAAATATGTAAGCTGCGAAACGCTTTTTTGATTTTCATAGCGAAGTCGATTTCGCTGCTTTCTAATGTAAATGGGATTTTAATCAGTTTGATCTCCCGTTTCCTGCAAAGGTATGCTTTCAAGGTTTCTACTTTCTCTGTCTGACTAACCGTTTCAATCGCTGCTTTTTCTTCAGGAAAATAGATTTCAAGCGGTATGCCGATAATCTTATCCGTATCCGTCTGTACCTTTATGCGCTTCTTCGCTGCATAATACATAACTGCCAGCTTCGGAAAAACCGTCAGATAGTCTTTTTCACACACCTTACAGCCTTTTCCTTCAATCGCTTTTTCTGAAATTTTTGCCTTCCACGAGTGTCCGAGTGAACATTTCCACCACACGCTCTGCATTGAGTGCCTTGATATTTTGTTTGGGGAAATATCTTTGTTCTTTTCGTAGTCCCATTCCGGAAGAAGATGTGCGTCCGTCGTTGCTAAATCATTATACCCTTCCATAACCGCCCGATCCGCACAGACAGGGCATACCGTTCCTTTTACACGGGCATAAACAACAGACTGCCATTCATACCCGCACTCTCTGCACTTCCACCAGACATTTCTGCGGGACTTTTCGTTTATCATATCAGGAGTAAAGGGCAGATTCCGGTCTGACCATTCCTGTGCAAGCTGAGGATGTGTCGTAGCGAAATCATTAAATCCTTTCAGCAGAAGTTGACCGCTGCAATAAGGACACCCACTTCCGCCTGAACGAGTGGAAATGAGCGTGTTCCATTCGTGACCTTTGCTGCACCGCCACCATACCTTCCGATTTGCAAAGACCGTAACCATATCAGGCTTTAGTGGGTAATTTCTCTCAGACCACTCAGAAGCGATTTGAGGGCGCTGTGAGGCAAGGTCATTAAATCCTACTAAGACTTTATTATGGGAGCAATACGGACAGCCTGTGCCGTTTAACGCCCTGCTCTTAACCGTTGCTGTCCATTCGTGACCATATTTATCCTGCCAAATCACTTTCTTGTGTGAGCCTGTCGTTACCATTGTCGGTTTCAGCGGATCATTCTTACTCGACCATTCATCAGCCAGCTCCGGCTTCAGCGTTGCCAGATCATTGATACCCTCTATCACTCTTGCGCCTGAGCAGATTGGGCAGTTTTCGCCGTTTGAACGAGCTTTAACACTTGTCTGCCATTCGTGACCGCAAGCGCCTTTCCACCAAACGACTTTGTTTGAGCCGTATGTAATTCTATCCGGTGTAAGCGGCAGGTTTTTATCCGACCATTCTGCAACAAGCTCAGGGTGTACCTCTGATAAAATATTGCTCATACTCAATCCTCTCCTTCCTCTGCGATTAGCTTCATTATATTGGGAAAGCGTAGATTGGTATAGTTTGCGACGAGGCGAGTAAAAACTATGAGAAAATACAGAAGCCCCTGAGAAGCTATACCTTCTCAGGGGCGGTGTGAAACTAAAAATTATGCGATTTTTTTGTTGCTGCACCGATTTTAGCACCGATTGGTGTAAAATTGGTGTATTTGTGTAAAATCCGAGGTTTTCGGAAAATGAAGTACATCTCGTTTTAGTAGAGCTTTGCGCCCGCCGGAATATGGTCATCTACCATCAGAAGATGGAGCTTTTCTTCGCCTTCTTCGTGGTGTACCGCACTGATCAGCATACCGCAGGAATCAATGCCCATCATCGGTCTTGGCGGAAGATTGGTAATAGCGATACAGGTCTTGCCGACAAGCTCCTCCGGCTCGTAATAGGCGTGAATACCGCTTAAAATCGTCCTATTTTCGCCTGTACCATCGTCTAAGGTGAACTTCAAAAGCTTCTTGGACTTCGGTACGGCTTCGCAGGCAAGCACCTTGACCGCCCGGAAATCGGACTTAGAGAAAGTCTCAAAATCTACGAAATCCTTGAACAAAGGCTCGATCTCTACTTTGGAGAAATCTATCTTTTCCGGCTCGGTTTTTGGCGCTTCGGACTCGGTTTTGTTTACACCATTTTCGTCCTTTACACCATTCAAGGGTTTCATTGTCGGGAAGAATAAAACGTCGCGGATTGCGGGGGAATCGGTAAGCAGCATTACCATACGGTCTATGCCGAAGCCTATACCGCCTGTGGGCGGCATACCGAGCTCAAGAGCATAGAGGAAATCCTCGTCGGTATGATTTGCCTCTTCGTCTCCGAGAGCGAAAAGCTCCTCCTGCGCCTTAAAGCGTTCGCGCTGATCAATCGGGTCGTTAAGTTCCGAATAAGCGTTTGCCATCTCCCAGCCGTTCATAAAGAACTCAAAACGCTCAACATAGTCGGGATTTTCCGGCTTCTTTTTGGTGAGCGGAGATATTTCAATGGGATGATCCATAATAAACGTAGGCTGAATAAGGTGTTCCTCAACAAAAGCCTCGAAGAAGAGATTGAGTATATCGCCCTTTTTGTGGTGCGGCTCAAACTCAACATTGTGCTCCTTTGCGGCGGCTCTTGCCTCGTCAAGAGTCTTTATCTCATTAAAATCGACACCCGAATACTTCTTTACCGCGTCAAGCATAGTAAGACGCTCAAAGGGCTTGCCGAGATCCATTTCAATGCCGTTATATGTTATAACGGTAGTGCCGAGAACCTCTTTTGCAACATGGCGGTAAAGATTTTCGGTAAGATCCATCATACCGTGATAATCCGTATATGCCTGATAAAGCTCCATAAGAGTAAATTCGGGATTGTGGCGTGTGTCAAGACCCTCATTACGGAAAACTCTGCCTATTTCATACACTCTCTCGAGTCCGCCGACTATAAGGCGTTTCAGATACAGCTCAAGAGAAATTCTGAGCTTAACGTCCTCGTCGAGAGCGTTGTAGTGAGTGACAAACGGTCTTGCCGCCGCGCCGCCCGCGTTTGCAACGAGCATGGGGGTTTCAACCTCCATAAAGCCCTCTGAATCAAGATAATTTCTGATACTGCTGATTATTCTTGAACGCTTTACAAACGTATCCTTTACGTCCTGATTCATAATAAGGTCGATATATCTCTGGCGGTAACGGGTATCGGTATTGGTAAGTCCATGGAACTTTTCGGGAAGAACCTGAAGGCTCTTCGAAAGCAGTACCACCTGCGTTGCGTGAATCGAAATCTCGCCTGTTTTGGTTTTGAAAACGGTACCCTTGATATTTACTATATCGCCGATATCCATTTTCTTAAAGGCTTTATATTCATCCTCGCCTATGCAGTCACGGGCAACATACGACTGTATACTACCCTTTAGATCCTGCACATTGCAAAATGACGCCTTACCCATAATACGCTTTGACATAAGTCTGCCGGCAACGGAAACCTCCTTGCCGTCAAGATTATCAAAATCGGCTTTAATATCCGCGCTGTGGTGAGTAACATCGCACTTTGTGATAACAAACGGGTCATTGCCCTCGGCTTGTAAATCACGAAGCTTCTGAACTCTTATCATATGCAGCTCGTCGAGGTTTTCATCGTTTGCATTGTTTACTTTCTTTACGTCTGCCATATCTTCACTTCCTGTCAAAAAAGGAGCGCAAGGGAACAAAGAGAGTCCCTTTTCGCCCCGTTAAATTTTTAATTATTTTGAAATTTCCTTAATGACGAATTTAAGAAGACCGATAGGTGCTTCAACCTCAACGGTCTCGCCGACCTTGTGGCCGATAAGGGATTTGCCTACGGGCGATTCGTCCGATATTTTACCCTCGTCGGGATCGGCCTGTGCAAAGCCGACTATTTTATATTGAAGTTCTGCGCCGGAATCGTTTGTGATAGTGACCTTTGAGCCTATATGAACAACCTCTGTTCCGAGAGCCTCCTCGTCAAAAACCTTTGCGTTTTTGATCATATGCTCAATTTCGTTTATGCGAGCCTCGAGCTTTGCCTGATCGCTCATTGCCTCATCGTACTCGCTGTTCTCCGACAAGTCGCCGAAGCTTCTCGCAACTTTAATTTTTTCCGCAGCTTCTTTTCTGCCGACGGTTTTTAATTCCTCGAGTTCTTTTTCAAGATCGCGAAGACCCTCTGCGGTCAATAAGGTTTCCTGCTGAGCCATACTAATTCACCATAGCCTTTCAAGTTTATAAATCGTACCGCAAATAAAATACGCGGCCGTTAAATTTCAGTATTACACGAATAAATATTGTATCAAAAGAGCAAAGATATGTCAAGTTTTTTAGGGCTCTCCGAAAATGTCGGAAAGCAGGTAAAACGAACCGCACACAAGCAGCATATCGCCGTTTTTCACAAGGCTCCTTGCCTTTTTGTAAGCGTCTTTCGGGTCTTTTACGGAAACAACGTCCCTACAAAAGCACTTACCCTCACGAAGGAGCACATTCTCATCCTCGGCGCGCGGATTTGACGGCTTTGTAAACACCGCGGTTTTGCAATGCGGCAAAATTGCTGCAAGGTAATCCTTTGTGTCCTTATCAGCCATCATACCTATAAGAACGGTTATGCTTTTATCGCCCGCAAACCGCACAAGGACGTTTTCAAGTGCCGCGGCGCACTCCGGATTGTGTCCGCCGTCGAGCATAATGACAGGCGACCTTGATATTATCTCCATACGCGCGTGAATAACCGTGCTCTCTATGCCTTTTTTTATAAACTCATCGCTTATTCCGAGTGCTCTTGCCGCAGTTATAACGCCCACGGTATTTTCCACCTGATGCCTGCCGACAAGAGGTATTTTAACGGTAAGACCGTTATATGATATTTCCGTGCCGAAAATATCCTCGGACAGTATTTCGGCGGCGGAGACATCGCCGATTAAAAGCCGCCCGTTTTTCTCTTTTACCGTATCTTTTATGACGGAAAGAGCCTTTTCGTTTTGCTCGCTTGTGGTAATTACGATTCCGCCGTTTTTTATTATGCCGCATTTTTCCGCGGCTATTTTCTCAACGGTGTCGCCGAGTATTTTTGTATGGTCAAGCGATATTGAAGTGATTACCGCGGCTTTGGGGCACGGAATTATGTTTGTGCTGTCATATCTTCCGCCGAGACCCACTTCAAGCACGACCGCGTCGCACTTTTGCTCATAAAAGTAAAGCATTGCCGCGGCTGTTATCGCCTCAAATTCCGTCGGCTCCGTTCCCTTTGCCGACAGCCTGTCGCAGGCATTTTTCACTTTTTCGACAACGAGTGAGAGGTCATCATGCGGAATGTTTTTATTGTTTATCTGTATTCTCTCGCAAAAATCAAATACATACGGCGAAGTAAAAAGCCCCGTTTTTTTGCCTGCGGCGCAAAGTATGCTGCTCAGCATCGTAGATGTGGTGCCCTTACCGTTTGTGCCGGCAACATGAACGAATTCGAGCTTTTCCTGAGGATTCCCGAGCTCATTCAGCAACGCGGATATTCTCCGGAGCCCTAAATTCATACCGAATTTCAGAAGCGAATGTATATATTTTACCGAGTCTTCGTAATTCATAATTTTCCTTTACAAAACACAGACCCACCGCGCAAATGCACAGCGGGTCGGAATACGCTGAAATTTTAAGCCTGCTCTTTTACCTGCTCATCGTCCTTTTTCGCGCTCTTTTTATTCTGCGCGGTACCCTCTGAGCCTCTGAACACAACGAATTTATCAAAAAGATATTCCGTTACCATATTAACTATCATCGTGATACCCAAAACGATATAGTTTATAGCCGTAAGTGAGGCAAATTTCGCCGTGAAATAATTGCCCAAAACGGTAGAAACCGGTGTGAATACAAGATAATAGCCGAAAACCTTGAGCATTGCAATCGGAACATTATTTGCCGATTTAAAGGTAAACTTGCGGTTAAACGTGAAATTCCAAACAACAGAAAGAATAAGCGCGATAAGATACATGGGGCCGTATTCGTTTTCCATTATTTTGGCAAACGTCGCATTGCTTTGCATTAAGCCTTGGAAGAACGAGAGCTTTATCAAAACCTCACTCATAAGAGTGAAGCTGCCTATTTGAATCAGTCCCGCAGAACAGGAAAAAGCAACAAATTTAAGAAATTGGCCTATATTCTTATTGTCTTTTTTGTTTTCGCTCATACGTTCAACTCCTTTTCGCATAACAATGAGCACCGCTGCCTGTATTGTTCATTATTTTATCACGCTTCCGGGCGGTTTTCAAGGTATTTGACACCGTATTTACAAGAAAGATTAAATATGTTAAAATCATACCGCAAATTGTAATTGAGGGGTTTATTATGCAAGTTGATATATATGATTTTGACCACACGCTTTTCCCCATGGACAGCGGCTCGCGCTTTTTCGGCTACTGTATGCTGCACTACCCGTGGATACTCGTTTTTGCACCGTTCCAAATAATTATGGCTCTTTTGCTGGTCACCAAAATAATCAGCTTTACCACATTCAAAAAATATTTTTTCTGCTTTGTGATGCTCGTTCCGCTAAACAAAGCCGTTAATAAGTTTTGGGATAAACACGAAAAAGAGGTATTTCCCTGGTTTAAGGAGAGAAAGCGATATGCCGTTGTAATAAGCGCAAGCCCCGATTTTTTACTGTGCGAAATCCAAAGGCGGCTCAAATTTGAAACGCTTATATGCACAAAGCACAACCCCAAAACCGGTGCCATTATAGGGCTTAACTGCCGCGACGAGGAAAAGGTAAGACGCTTCAGGGAGCTTTTCCCCGATGCCGAGGTAACAGACGTATACTCCGACAGCCTGCGTCATGACCGTCCCATATTTTCGCTCGGAAAGCACTGCTTCCATATAGTTAGGGGTGAGCGCCGCGAGTTTAACTACGAGAGCGTTTACGGCAGCAAAAAATAAATAAAGTGTTTTATAAAAACCAAGGAGCTGTAAAAAACGGAAGTTTTTTACGGCTCCTTTTTGCAGTATATTGTTCAGTATTCTATGCCTCGGCGAGCTTTTACGCCCTTTTCGTAAGGATGCCGAACGGCGGTAAACTCCGTAACGTAATCGGCAGCATCCGCTATATCGTCGCTCTTTGCGTGGCCCGTCACTATAATTTCAAGCTTGTCGGGGCAGCTTTTGATACAGCTCAAAAAAAGCTCACGGTCAACAAATCCGCCCGTGTATGCGTCGAGAGCTTCGTCGAGGATTATCATATCGCAATCATTTTCGCGCTCAAAAGCAGAGCGAAGCAGCTTCGTGTAATCCTCAAAAATCTCTTTTTTTCGCATATCGGTCATATTCTCAAACAGCTTGTAGTCGCTTTTCGGCAAGAGCACCGTAATACCGGGAATGTCTCGCAGCACTTTTATTTCGCCCGATTTACCGTCCTTAAAAAACTGTGCGAATATAACCCTCATTCCGTTGCCCGCGGCTCTTACGGCCGCGCCTGCCGCAGCGGAGGTTTTTCCTTTGCCGAAGCCGTAATACAGCTGTACCATTTATCTACCTGCCTTTATGCTTTAGGCTTTTATTATACAGAAAATCCATAAGAAAAGCAATATTCACGGTTACTCCACGGTGACGGATTTTGCGAGATTTCGCGGCTTATCAACATCGCAGCCGCGAAGCACAGCCATATAATAAGCGAATATCTGAAGAGGTATTACATTGAGCGACGGTAAGAAATTACCGTATGTTGACGGTACGCGTATAACCTCGTCGGCAAATTCCGAAACAGAGGCATGCTTATCTGTGACAAGTGCGATTACCGACGCGCCGCGCGCCTTAACCTCTTTAATATTACCGAGAGTTTTTTCAAAAAGTTTATCCTGCGTCGCAACGGCAAACACGGGAGTCCCCTCTTCGATAAGAGATATGGTGCCGTGCTTGAGCTCACCGGCGGCATAGGCCTCCGAATGAATATACGATATTTCCTTGAGCTTTAACGAGCCTTCAAGAGAAATGGCGTAGTCAAGCCCCCTGCCGATAAAAAACACATCATCGGAGCCGACGTATTTATGGGCGAGCGTTTTAAGCTCGTCGGTAAGATTTAAAAGGTCTTCAATCTGCGACGGAAGACACATAAGCTCTTTTGTGAGCTCTTTTTCTCTTTCCTCGGGAAGAAGCCCCACAGCCTTTGAAAAACGAAGTGCAAGCAGATATACTACGGCAAGCTGTGCCGAAAAAGCCTTTGTTGTTGCAACGGCGATTTCGGGTCCCGCCATGGTATATATAACGTCGTCGCTCTCTCTCGCTATTGTGCTCGCGACCACATTTACTATCGAAATCACCTTTGCACCCTTGCTTTTAGCCTCACGCAGAGCCGCTAAGGTATCGGCAGTTTCACCGGATTGGCTTATAACTATGCAGATATCGCCCTTTTTGATTATCGGGTCGCGATAGCGAAATTCGCTTGCAAGGTCTGTTTCACATGGAATACGCGCCATATCCTCGAATATATATTTTGCCGTCATACCTACATGCCATGCGCTGCCGCACGCCACTATATGAATCTTGCCGATATTCTTGATTTCTTCATCGGTAAGGGTGAGCTCGGGAATTGACACCCTGCCGTCCTTAATCCTCGGTGAAAGCGTATCGTGTATAGCCTTGGGCTGCTCGGCAATTTCCTTTTGCATAAAGTGCTCATAGCCGCACTTTTCCGCAGCCTCAACGTCCCATGTTACGTGGTAAACGTCCTTTTTGACAACATTTTTGTCTGTATCGTAAAGCGTCACATTGTCTTTTGTGAGAACCGCAATCTGATTGTCTTCAAGCAAATAGCAGTCTCTTGTATATTTTAAAACCGCGGGGATATCCGACGCGAGGAAATTCTCACCGTCGCCGAGCCCCACTATAAGCGGACTGTCTTTTCGTGCCGCTATAATTGTACCTGGCTTATCGTCCGCCAAAATCGCAACGGCATAAGAGCCGCGCACGGTCTTCATAACATTTACCATGGCGTCAAGCAAATCGCCCTTGTAGTAATAATCAAACAAATGCGCGAGCACCTCGGTATCCGTTTCGGAAACGAATACATAGCCGCCCTTTTGGAGCATAGTTTTAAGCTCAATATAATTCTCGATTATACCGTTGTGCACAAGCGTTATTCTGCCGTTTCCGCCCTTATGCGGATGTGCATTGACATCTGTCGGCGCACCGTGGGTGGCCCATCTTGTATGACCTATTCCGACCGTGCCGGAAAGACCGCCGACCTCTTCGAGCTTTTCCTCAAGATTTTTTATACGGCCCTTTGTCTTAACAACGTCTGTTTTGCCGTTTTCTGACACGGCAATGCCTGCCGAGTCATAACCTCTGTACTCAAGCTTTTTTAAACCGTCAATCAATATCGGAGAGGCACTATTCTCCCCTACATAACCAACAATTCCACACATATTAAATTTTTCCTTTTCAAAAAATAAAATTTGTGCCTTGCTTTTCCTTTGTACACGGTGCGTTGCCGCTCCGCCTTTGTGAAAAGCCTTTGATCCCCGCACTTATGGGACAAGAAGCATCCGCCGAAAACTTCGATAACTTCTTCCTCGTCACCTGCAAATTCGGCAAAGCCGATAGTGCGACATACAGGTCCGGCGCTAAAACTCTCTTGCGGAAAGTCCTTTAAAAAACAAAAAATCTCCTTTCGCTTTTTTGAGGGCGGCTCGCACAGCCGACGGCTCATTTGTTAAAGTATAATATGCCACGCGGCAAATGTCAACGGAAAATAATACTTTTATACCTTTTTTAAAACTTACGCAGCGAATATTATTATGTTTAAAACTCCGGTTTTTACACATAATTTTAATAAAAGCTCGGAGGTAATCTATGGATATAAAAAGGTGCACCATTGACTCGCAGGATATTTTACGGCACGAAAACACAAGAGCGTTTTTTGTTTGCCTTTTGAGCTTTGTGCTGTCGCTTTTGATCCTCGGCGCCGCTCTTTTCGGCGTGTATTCGCTCTATACCGTGAGCGGACTCGACAAGGAAAAATACAGCGTTCCCATTCTCTCTTTACTATATGTTCTTTTTTCGTCGGAGGTTACCGTTTCTCTGTTTGCGCTGTCCGCCGTTTCCTACAACCGCAAAAGATGGTTTTACCGCAACGCCTCGGAAAAAGCACCTGTATCATATCTTTTTGCCGGTGAAAAATTTTCGGTAAGACTGAAGGTCTTTTATTTTTTCTTTTTCAAAAAGCTGATGACTGCGCTGTGTCTTGTCGCAGCAGAAATACCGTTTTTGCTTTGCAGTCTTGTTTTTTACCGCGAGCTCTCCGAAAAAGGATTATACAAAACCGTATTTGCGGGAGCAGTCGTCCTCTGCTCTGTGCTGTTTTTGCTCGGACTGTACTTCGGCGCGGTTCTTTCGAAAACATTTTGGCTGTGCGAAAAGGTATACTTCAAAAACAAAAAATGCTCCGTAGCGCTTGCCGTAAACAAAAGCAAAAGCCTGACCGAGGGAAAACGGTTCAGGCTTGTAAATTATAATATAAGCTTTGCTTGGCGAATACTTTTCTGCATATTCTTAATTCCGCTATTTTACACGGTGCCGTACATTTCACAGTCAAACGGATTGCTGTGCCGCGAATTTATCGGAAAGTACAGGCAAGGTGCCGCCTTCCCGGTGGTTTTTATGAAACTGCAAAAAACGTAGCCTCGAAATAAAACCTTCATTCGTTCTTCTTTGCCTTTTTACTGCCGAATGTGTCGGCAAGATAAATCATAAGAAGTATCAGCACGGCTATCGCGGTGGATTTAAGCCGTGTAAAGCCGTATTTTGCCTCAAGGCAGCCGGTCGCAAAGACGAGCCCCACAAGAGCTAAAATATATACTATAAGAAGAACGGTTTTCAGAGCCGGCTTTTTTTCGGAATTAAGCGACATAAAATATACGGCGGCCGTGACCGCCAAGGCCGTTCCGAAATACACGACAGCAAACACAGTCATAAATATCAGCCTTTCGGATTATTCATAGTTCCAGCCGTGGGAAGCAAGCTCATCCAAGACCTCTTTATCCACATCATCGGCGGTACCTTTTGACACTATCTTGCAGGAATACACATTGACCTGAGGCGGATATGACTCCATAATCTCATTCGCGTGCTTTATTTTTATGAGATCGCCCGTGCGGACATCGGAAAACAAATCTTCGTCGTCCGAGGAATTTATCATAACCGTAGGGGAGCCGTTTAAAACTATAAGACAACTGCTTCCCGAAACCACGGCGCGCCCCGTGGAAGTAGGTTTAAAATTTCCGCACCCGTAAAGTAAGGTAAAAACAAGCAAAAGACTTAAAACCGTACATAAGGTCTTTTTCATATATTATCTTCCTTCCGTGTTCGGTGAATTATGTACAGCGTCGTGTCTTCACCGCCGCACATCTATTATAATTTTACTTCTTTTCTCTGCTAAATACAATTCGCCGAAAGTATAATAAAACACCTTCAAATTTGTCGGAAATAACAATTTCGAATACCGATAAACCGAAATCGGTGATTTTGAGCCGTCATATGAAACTGACCGCAGAGCCGACACAAAATAAAAATCGACAAATCTCTTACGAGACTTGTCGATTTTTGGCTGTGGGGTACAGAAAAGATGTTTTTATGTTTTTTGTGGATAGAGTTGAACTCTCGGAATTTTTAATGAAATCGTTCGCGTTGCTCACGATGAAATCAAAACCTACGGTTTTGATGAAATTTTCGGCTACGCAGAAAATGAAATTAAATCCACCCATCGCCGCAGCGATTTCATACGCTGAAAGCGTATTTCATATTGCGAAGCAATATTTCACCCACCCGCAAGGGTGGATTTAGTTGAAAAGGACAGATTTCTAACGAAATCTGTCCTTTTCTGGCGCGCCGGGAGGGATTCGAACCCGCGACCTTTTGGTTCGTAGCCAAACACTCTATCCGGCTGAGCTACCGGCGCATATGCAATTTTTACTGCTCAAGTATATTAACACTATTGGAGCAAAAAGTCAACATTTTTTTACGCTCGGCAAGAATAAATCGTTTTTTATTATATTCCGAAGCAGCCGAAATATCGCCATATAAATAAAATATTACGGCTAAATAATTATAATATATCTGTTTACCGAAACAAATAAAAAATGCATTTTTAAGAGCGAGATAAGCCGAAAACAGAGTAAAATCGACAGTATAATTTGTATAAAGCAATCAAAATGCATAATCGGCAAAAATTATCTCCACTTTTTTCTGTTTTGTGGTATACTTAAAAAGGTATTACGGCAAAGATTTAAGACAAGCCTTAATGCACGCGGCAGGAAAAGCTTAACACAGCTGCCGAAATCTACACAAATCAAATCCGGGAAGGCGGATATATATGGATAAAAAATATGATGTTCTGATAATCGGATGCGGAGTTGCCGGCCTTTACACTTCACTCTCGCTGCCCGAAAATCTGTCCGTTCTTGTGCTTTCAAAGCAAGACGAAACCGTTTCCAACAGTTCTTTGGCTCAGGGCGGCGTAGCTGCCGTTTTAAGCCTTGAAAACGACAGCTATGAGCTTCATTACAACGACACCATGATTGCCGGCGGTCAGGCAAACACACCGGACGCCGTAAACACACTTGTTCACGAAGGCCCCGACCAGGTACGTCAGCTGATAAAATACGGCGTTAATTTTGACCGCAATTCCGACGGTACTCTTCAAAAAACGCTTGAGGGCGGCCACAGCCGTCGCAGAATAGTTCACTACAAAGACACCACGGGTGCGGAAATTGTGCGTGCGCTCCTTGTAGAAGCCAAAAAGCGAAGCAACATAACGCTTGTCGAAAACGCCGACGTTTTTAAACTCACAAAGGTTAAAAACGGCTTTTGCGCGGATATGCTCTTAAACGGCAAGACCGCCGCCACGGTATTTTCGGATTTCTGCGTAATAGCGACAGGCGGTATAGGCAGAGTTTACAAATACACCACCAATCCCGCCGTTGCCACCGGTGACGGAATCCGCCTCGCATACGATATGGGTGCTACTATAAAGGAGCTAAGCTACGTTCAGTTTCATCCCACCGCTTTTAACGGAAACGACAGGGAGCAATTCCTGATAAGCGAGTCGGTACGAGGAGAGGGCGCATACCTGCTCAACTGTAACAAAGAACGCTTTATGGACAGATATGACAAACGCCTTGAGCTTGCCCCGCGCGATGTTGTATCGCGCTCTATAATTCTCGAAAGCCGCAGAACGGGCAGCGACAACTTCTACCTTGATATAAGATACAAGGGTCACGATTACCTTGTAAACCGCTTCCCCGGAATATATGAGGGATGCTTAAAACACGGCGTTGATATGACCAAGGATTTAATTCCCGTATACCCGTGCCAGCACTACCTCATGGGCGGAATCGACGTTGACCTTGACGCGCGTACTTCTATTTCGAGGATGTATGCTGTAGGTGAATGCTCGCACACGGGAGTTCACGGCAAAAACCGCCTCGCAAGCAACTCGCTTTTGGAAGCACTTGTATTCGGAAAGCGCGCGGCAGACGATATAGCGTCTCTTTCTAAAAAGGACCCTGACCACGTGACCGTTACGGAGCACAAAACGGATATTTCGGGTGCTCCGCTGCCAAAGGGAATGCGTACGGAAATTCGCTCGATTATGCAACGATCTTACTTTGTAATTCCGGATATGGACGCGGTAAGAGTAGGCTTGAAGCGCGTTGACACTATACTTATGAGACTTAAAAACGGCAAATTTGCAATTACACCCGACTATTGTGAGGCTTTAAGTCTTGCCACGGTAGCCCATATAATCTTAAAAGAGGTGGACGAAGGATGATTTTACCGCAGTTTTACACGGACGACATTATTAAGCGCGCCATACTCGAGGATATTAACTATGTCGATGTGGCGTCGGATTACCTGATATCCGAGGAGCAGCGCAATGAGGCGTATTTCGTCTCAAAGGCAGACGGCGTTCTCTGCGGCATAGATGTCGCAATGAGAGTTTTTGAACTTTTGGACGATTCTTTTACCGCCAAGGTATATATGCACGACGGCGACAAGGTGAAAAAGGGCGACCTTATAGCCGAATTCAGCGGAAAAACCACGCTTCTTTTAAAGGGCGAGAGAACCGCTTTGAACTTGTTGCAGCATATGTCGGGAATAGCCACGGCGACCGCAAAGGCAGTAAAACTCTGTGAGGGAACAAAGGCTTCGATAGCCGACACAAGAAAGACCCTTCCGTCTCTGCGCGCCCTTCAAAAATACGCGGTAACCTGCGGCGGAGGCAAAAACCACCGTTTTAATCTTTCCGACTGCGCTATGCTCAAGGATAATCACATAGACGCCGGAGGCGGCATAACGGGAGCCGTAAAAAAGCTTCGCGAAAAGATAGGTCATACGGTGAAAATTGAGGTTGAAACACGCAACCTTGATGAAGTAAAAGAGGCGGTCAAGGCAGGAGCCGACATAATAATGCTCGATAATATGGACTGTGACACCATGAAAAAAGCCGTTGAGATAATCGGCGGCAAGGCTCTTACGGAGGCTTCGGGCGGAATTACCGACGAAACCATACCCGGCGTTGCGGCGTGCGGCGTAGACATAATATCAATCGGAGCACTGACTCACTCCGTTCAGGCATTTGACATTTCCATGAAAATGAAAAAATAAAAAGCCACCCCCAGGATGTGCCTCAGCTTATCTTGGGGGTATGTTATTTTGAAGCAATAACGCCTTATAAACAAAAAGCAACGGCGCCGAAAGCAAAAAGTTTCGGTGCCGCTATTTTTTGTTCGGCTACAAAAAAACGTATTGTTACACTAAGCTGCCGCTTATTCAATTCTGCCTTTAGAGCTAATGTCCGCAAGGCGGTCAAAGCACAGCTCGGAAAGACGTGTCGCACCGCACAATTCATACAAGGCGGAAGCAAACAAGAGCGAATTACACGGTGGCAGAACCTTTGTTATGTCATCGGGCAGAGTAACTCCACTGCCCGACAAACAGACGGTACTTCCCGAATACTCATTCCTATATAAAAGGCACCCTCCGTCCGGATTGCTTTTATCTGTTCGCGGAGCTATTACAAATGTGCAGCCGCCTGCCTCATTCACGTTTTCCGTGACGGTCATCGCAAGACCCCAATCGTCATACAGCCGTCGGCGCACGGGAGAAAATTCTTCGGGATTGCCCGTTATTACCTTAAGATTTGAGGCAAGAGGAACAAGTAAAGACAGCTTATCCTTTTGAAAGCCGTTAAAATCCATAACAGCTACGCTCGTTTTTTCCGGCGGAAGAGAGCATTTCTTTATATAATCAACCGCGGAATTAAAAAGCATAACGGACGGCAGTATACGAGGCTCGAAATTCTTAACCTTTTCGTCCTCCGTTATGGTTCCTCCGCACACTATAACTCTGCCCGCGCACCGCCCGAGCAGGCTGTATATTTCACCCGTATCGACCTCTTCGTTTTCATCACACACAAGAGTCAGCGTAAAAAACGGAGCACTGCCTAAAACGCTTATCCGCTCGATAACGGGCTCGGGCGGAAAAAGCCTGTAACGAAGCCTCTTAAAAAATCCGCCGCCGATTCTTTCTATTTTAATTACTCCGAACATAAAAGCACCCCCGCATAATATTATGCGGGGGTTTTGATTTTAATGTTTGTTGTTTATTGCTCGTCCGCGCCTGCCGAAGAGGTTAAGAGTGAATTTGCCTTTTGATACTGTTCATCCTCTGAATGAGATAAAAGCGCCAAACGGTTATTTTTCTGTGAGGACAGCTCCACAAGATAATCCGGAGTTAAGCCCACACCGTTATACACATCGCTTGTATACGGCTTTATCTCTGCCACGGTGAGCTTTACCGCACCTCCGTCACTCAACTGATAAACCCTTTGCATGGTTCCGTTGCCCTTTGTCGCCGTACCTACAAGCTTTGCTTTGCCGAAATCGCGCATATCGCAGGCAAAAAGCTCTGCAGGCCCGGAGGTATCTTTATCGACAAGTATCACCGTGGACACATTTATGCTGTCGGCGTCCGATGTAAAGGTCTCTATGGTTTCACCGTTTTTATCAACGGCGGTAGCGAGTGCCTTTGTTCCGTCGCTTGCCACAGGAACAAGCACATCAAGCGCATCTGTCGCATACTCTACGGTTCCGTTCGAGACTGCCCGCAAATCTATTATAATGCCGCTCACGCCTTGCTTTATAAGCGTATTTACGGCATTTTTGAGCTGTGATGCGGTGGTCGAATAAAAATCGGTTATTTTAACATAACCTACCTGGCCTACCGTCTCATAATAAACAGTCTGCGCGGTGTAGCCCTTTACCATATTTGCGGCAACGAGATTACCGTCATGAATAAACGCAACATTTACGGACGAGAGCTTTTCGCCCTCAAGCTTTTTTACAAGCTCTTTATAGTTATAAACCGTGACTTCCTCTTCATCTATGGTAACTATACGGTCGCCCTTAGCCATATTGTTAAGTGCCGCCGGAGAACCGTCGGAGACCTCTGCCGCGTAAAGGCACATATCGTCCTCGTTGAACACCGGAATTATGCCTACGCCCATTTTCTGACCGTTCATCTCGTTTTTATATACGTCATACTCGGACGCGGTCATATAATAGCTGTAGCTGTCGCCTACGCCGTTTGCAAAGCCCTCTGCCATATCCGCGTTTAAAAGCGTTTCGTTAATCTCGCCGTAGTAATTAGTGCGGATAACGTCGTCTATCTCCGCTAAAAGCGAATAAGTCTGTGAACGCTTCGGGAGATCTTTGATTATTGAATTGTACATTTTCATTGACACAGCCATGGTACCTGCCACAGAGCCTGCCATAGCCACGAATATCAATGCGAGCGCAAGGCCCAGGGATATTTTCCTATTCAAATGAACGCCTCTCTTTCGGGGGTTTTATCAAAGACCTATATACGGCTCGGGATTTACTCGATTTTTATTTACATAGACCTCAAAATGAAGGTGCGGACCCGAGGAGTTGCCGGTGGAGCCGACCTTGCCTATATACTGACCCTGCGATACGGTTTGACCCGCGCTGACGCCTATGCTGCTGAGGTGCGCATATCTTGTCCACACGCCGTTGCCGTGGTCTATAAGCACGTTGTTGCCCCAGCTTGAGTGATACGAGGCGGAAATTACCGTACCGCCTGCCGCGGCGTAAACGGGCTGACCGTTTATATTTGCACCGGCTATGTCAACGCCCTTGTGGCCGTTGTGGCCGTAGTGCTGTGAAACGTAACAATTGCACGTGAGAGGAAAGCTCATTCCGCTTGAGAGCACACCGTTACCGGAAGAACCCGTCGTATTGCTGATTGACTGCGCTTCGAGCTTATCCATCTTGGCCTGATAAGCGTCATTCTGCGAATCAAGGCTTGAAATCATTGATTTGAGCGACTTCACCTGAGCTTCAAGACGTGACTGCTTTGCGTCAAGGGTATTGTAAACGCTCTTGACCTCTGCGCGGGCAGACTCTATGGCAGCCTTTTCGTTAACTATTTCAGTCTGCTTTTCCTGCTGTGACTGCTGATCGGAGGAGAGCTGTTCTTTTGTTTTGTTAAGCTCATTAATTTCTTCCTGCAGACCCTTTACAAGCTCATTATCATGCTCCGAAACACGTTTGAGCAGCTCAAGTCTTGTCAAAAAGCTCGCATAGTCGCCGGAGCCGAGAAGTACCTCAAGCGCCGAGCTTTCGCCTGCCTTATATGCCGAGCGAAGTCTCTCTTTAAGTACGTCGTATGTTACGTCGACAGCGGCTGTCTGTGTTTCTATTTGAATATTTGCGGCGTCTATTTCGGCTTGAAGTCTGTCGATTTCCGCCTGATAGTTGTTGATAATTTCATCCTTTGCCGCTATTTGCTTGTTAAGGTCGGTTATCTTGGCGTTGTAAACATCAAGCTGAGCCTGCATATCGGAAATCTGATTGAGCAAATCGTTTACGGACGCCTTATTATCGCTGATTTTATTATTATTGGCATTTATTTTGCTTTCAAGCTCGTCTATCTGATCCTGCACTGACGAAGCCGAGCCCGAAAACGACGTCACGGAAAACAGCATAGCTGTTATTAATGTAACGGAAATAATGCGTATAAATGCTTTCTTCTGATGCTTCAAAATAAAAAGAACTCCTTTAATACCGGATTTACCCCTTTAAAAATTACGGAAGATACGGCGCGGGATTTACCCTTGTGCCGTTTATCCAGACCTCAAAGTGCAGATGCGCCCCAGCGTGCGGATTTGCCGGCGTCGGCGCGGGACTTACGTTACCCGTATTGCCTACAAGAGCTATAACCTGCCCCTGCTTTACCGTTTGCCCCTTGCTTACCTTCATAACGCTGCAATGAGCGTATCTTGTGCAAACGCCGTTGCCGTGGTCAATAAAGACGTTATTGCCCCAGCTCGAATGATATTCGGCGGAAAGAACCTTACCGTCAGCCGCGGCTCTGATCTCTTTACCGTATGTATTGCCGGTTGCACCCCTTGTGGTAAAATCAATACCCTTGTGATTCGGGTAGCCGTACCAGCCTGCCGATATGGTTACGTTTGGATACTGAAGCGGACAAATCATACCCTTGGGAGATACCGTATAACCGCCTGTATTTCCACCGGTATTTCCTCCCGTATTGCCGCCCGCGTTTCCGCCTGTATTGCCGCCGGGCTTTGGCAATTCGCCGGTGCCCTGCGACGCATTTTTCGCCAGTTCCGCAAGCTTTTTATCGTAGCTGTCTTTCGCAGCCTGTATTTTTTTATTCTCGTTTTCTAATTCCTTGGAGCCTGCGCTGAGAGACGAGATATATGCGTTTCGCTGTGCAACCTGCTTTTCAAGGGTAGACTGCTTTGAATCTACGGTATTGTAAAGCGACTGCACCTGCGTTTTAGACGAAACAATATCCGCCTTTTCCGACTCTACGGCGGTCTGCTTAGCCTTTACTTCCTGCTGACTTGACGACAGAAGCTCCTTTGTGTCGTTAAGCTTTGCAATATCATCCTGCAAAGATTTCATAAGCTGCCTGTCATGCTTTGTGGTTTTACTTAAAAGCTCAAGCCTTGTGAGGAAGCCCTCATAATCACTTGCCGTAAGAAGCACCTCAAGAGTGGAACTTTCGCCTGCCATATATGCCGCGCGAAGTCTCTCCTTTAAAAGGTTATATGTATCGTTTACGGTCTTTGTCTGAGCTTCTATGCTCTCGCTTGCCTCGTCTATGTTCTTTTGAAGAGAGTCTATTTCTTTTTGATAATCGTTTATAACGGCGTTTTTGTCGCCTATCTGACTGTTAAGCTCCGTTATTTGACTTTGGTACGTGTCAAGCTGCTCCTGCAAAGCGTCAATCTGTTCCGAGGAATAGCCGTTCGACTCTTTGGCACCGTCGATTTTATTTTGCAAATCCTTTATTTTTTGCTCATTCTGTTTTTTCTTTGCCTCGGCAGCCGCGATTTTGTTTTCCAAATCTGCCTTGGAATCCGCCGCGGAAGCCGGTAAAAATGACGCGCAAAAAACGAATATTGCCGACAGTAAAAGGCTCAAAGCTCTTTTGAGACCGTTTTTAGTCATCAGAGACCACGCTCCCTTGCTCTTTCAGGTATTTAGCCATCGAAACAAGACTTCCGAAACCTCCTGTAAACAATCCTATTGCAACAAATACGAGAAGTATCTGCCACCAGTACCCGCTGAACGGTACGAGCGAAAAGCCGATTAACGAGAGGGTCTGTGCGAACACTTTTTCGGCTACTGCGTAAAGTCCCCACAGAACTCCCAGGGATACTATGCCGGAAATCGTACCGAGTATCATACCCTCTATCATAAACGGCCATCGAATGAACCAATTTGTGGCACCTACCGCCTTCATTATTGAAATTTCAAGCTTTCTTGAGAACATCGTTATGCGTATTGTGTTTGAAATTATGAAAAGCGCAACAAGGAACAGCATTATAACAAGCCCCACGCTGACTATCGAAACCGCATGGCGAAGAGACAAAAGCTTGCTTGCAAGGTCGCTGTTTTCTCGCACCGAATCGACTTTGTTTATCTGCTTTATCTGAGAAACGGTGTTTTCAAACTGTGACAAATCCTTTACCGTGACCTTATATGCGTCGGGAAGCGGAATTTCGTCAAAGCCCTCAAACAGAGCCGCGTCGCCGCCCATGCTCTGTATCTGCTCCTGGAACGCAACTTCCTTCGGCACAAATTCGCAGCTTTCAACATTGCTTATGCCTTTAAGCGAGGTACCTATCTGTGTTGTTTCGTCCTCTGAGGCATCGTCGGCAACATAGACCATTACTACATTTTGCGACTGCACCTTGTCGACTACATTGTTAATATTAAAATATATCATTATGCCCGCGCCCATAATTATAAGACACGCCATAAGCACGGTTACCGATGCCAATGACATAAGGCGATTGACCCACACATTGCGGAAGCCCTCGTGCGTAAGATATTTTAAGCTTGTCCCTTTCACCTGTTGTCACCTCCGGTCTTTTTTTCAATGGCGTCGAGATACTTTGAGTAATCAACGTCATCGTCGGAGGAATCCGAATCCACACCGTATGTCGCCATAAACTTTTCAAGGTCGGCGTCCGAATTCGGCTGAACATAAAACGGGCTGATGCTGTCTTCCTTTTGCTTGGCCACGCGGTCCTCCACCGTCTCCGAGGAGGCAATGTTCTGAACCGCAGCCGCGGCCGCCGCCGCTCTTTCCGCATTTGACGCGTCGGAAGCATAATCTCTTTCGATGGTGGCGTAATCATCGGGAAGAGCCTCGGTGTCTTCGGAGTCCGAAACCACGGCGCCCTGCTCTATTGTAATAACCCTGTGGTGGAAATGACGGACGAGATTATGCTCGTGAGTTACCATTACCACGGTGGTTCCGTTTGCGTTTATATGGTTTAAAAGGTCAACTATTTCGTAAGACATTTCGGGGTCGATGTTGCCCGTAGGCTCATCCGCAATTATAAGCCCCGCATTATTTACAAGCGCACGCGCGAGCGCAACTCTCTGCTGCTCGCCGCCCGACAGCTCCGTCGGCAGATTTCTCGCCTTGGAGGCAAGTCCTACAAGGCTGAGTATATAAGGCACGCGTTTTCTGACTTCCTTTTCCTTGGCGCCGATGCAGCGCATCGCAAATGCGACATTGTCAAACACCGTCATGGTCGGGATAAGTCTGAAATCCTGGAATACTATACCGAGAGTCCTTCTGAAAAGAGGAATCTCTTTTTTCTTTAAATTGTTAAGATGATAACCGTTTATGATAACAGAACCGCTGTTAGGCACCTGCTCGCGCATCATTATCTTGAGAAACGTACTCTTGCCGGCTCCCGATGAGCCGACCACAAAGACAAATTCTCCGTCGTTTATCTTGATATTGACATCTTTAAGCGCTTCGGTCCCGTTATCGTAAGTTTTTGATACATTTTTAAATTCAATCACTTAGAACATACCTCTGCTTTTCACAATATTCCCACCGCTGAACTCTGCCGTAAAGTTTAATACCGACGGGCAGAGACTCTACACAACCGCTATAAAAAATATAGGCGGCAAAATGAGTATAATCACTCATAATACCGCCTTTAATTATAGCATAGAACGTCAAGTTTGTAACCATTTTGTAATATGGTAAATTATATTCGCGCACTTTAGACAAAAACGCACTTGTAACATTGTGCAATTTTCCCATTCACAACAGTGCGCGGAAAATTACTTTTCTTTAATACTTGACGGGGCTTGAATCAAGATATTTCTTAACCATAAGAGCTACTTTAAATACTATTGCGTCGTCGAACTCGCGAAGGTCAAGGCCTGTGAGCTTTTTAATCTTTTCAAGACGATATACAAGAGTATTTCTGTGTACAAAGAGCTTTCTTGAGGTTTCGGATACGTTGAGGTTGTTTTCAAAGAACTTCTGAATTGTAAAGAGCGTTTCCTGATCGAGATTGTCGATAGAGCCGCGCTTGAAAACCTCCTTTAAGAACATATCGCAAAGAGTTGTGGGAAGCTGATATATAAGTCTCGCAATACCGAGATTGTCATAGCTAACAATGCTCTTTTCGGTGTCGAACACCTTGCCTACCTCAAGAGAAACCTGAGCCTCTCTGAATGAGCGTGCAAGATCCTTTATTCCCTCAACCGTAGTACCTATGCCGACAAGAACGTGAGAATAGAACTCCGTTCCGAGACCGTCGGCTATCGAGCGTGCAAGCTTTTCGAGATCCTTTGTGTCGATATTCGGCTTAACCTCTTTGATAAGGGCAATATCTGTCTCGTTAAGGTTTATTACGAAATCCTTGGTCTTATCCGGGAACAGGTTCTGAATTATATCATAAGCGGAGATATCTATATGCTCGGTAATTCTTATGAGAATTACGACGCGTGACACATCATTGTTAAAATGAAGCTCTCTCGCCTTGAGATAAATATCACCGGGCAGTATGTTGTCAAGAATTACGTTCTTGATAAAGTTTGCGCGGTCGTATTTTTCATCATAATACTGCTTAATGCTTGAGAGTGTTACGGCAAGCATTGAGAGATATTTCAAGGCAAGGTCGTCTTCGCCGGAAACAAATACGGCATATTCGGGGTGCATACGCGCACCGAACGGCTTATAAGAATACCCGTCTACCGATATAACCTCCGTTCCGCTGAAAACCGCGGTAACCTCGGTTGAGAGCACCTCACCTATCTTACCGAGTTCGCTGCAGGAAATAATGGTACCCGACTCGTCTATAACACCTATAGTACGGTCGATACTGTCTGTGAGCTGATGCACAATACCCTGGAACAATCTGTTCGACATTGATAAAACCTCCATCTATCTTTTTTCTCCGGAGAAAACCTCCCTGCCGCACTCTGCTTTAAGCCGAAACGGCAATGCAAATTTCCCCGTCTGCACTTTTATACAATTTCACAAATCATATATTATGTATTTTACACAATCTTTTAAGATTTTGCAAGCTAAAAATTGATATTTTAAAAATTTAGTTTGCATTTTTCACAAAAAAAGTTTTTCATTTTGTAAAATCGGTTAGATTAAGGCTTTAAAGCACACAGTTTTGTCATTTTTTGCATTGTTGAAAATGACTATGCGTAAAACTCCGAAGCCGTCGGCACAATGCGGTTTGATGACAAACTCTTTCGATGTGTCGAGTATTTCTGGGCGAAAAGAATATTTGAACTATCTGCCGGCATTGCATTTGGAGCAGACGCTGTACCCGTTATTGAGATACGAGGAAAGCTCAGAGGCGGAGATCTCTTTTTTATTTTCCGAGGACGTCCTCATAGCGTAGGAGCATGACGGAGAGTGAATTTTTTTGGTGTTCACGTTTACTGTATATGTGCCTTCGGAGGGCTGTGCGTCACCGGAGCTTTTTTGTGAATTTACGCCGACCGGAGTCGAGGCCGAAGTCTGCCCTGCGGCAGAGGATGCCGCCGCACTCTCGGTTTCGGCGTTTGCAGCCGTATCGGACTCACCTTCGGCTTTTGCTTCCTTGGTCACAAGATAAAAACCGTCTTTTTCGCCTTCGTTTTTCGTCGAATTTTCATAGGACACAAAATCTCCGTATTTCTTCAGCATAATATGGTCTTTATACAGCAGCACAAGCGACATCGCGGAAAACACCGTACACAAAACGGCGCATACGGTAATTACGGCCGTCATAATTTTAAAGCCGTGTTTTGCGTTTTTCCCTTCGTTCTTCATACTCATTCCCCCGATACATTATGGGAAAATAATAACATTACGGAACAGAAAATAAAGCGTTTGTGCCGAATCAGCACAAGTTATCTTTTAATTCCGTCGGCAATGTATTTAAACACCGGAGCGCAGTCTAAGGCACCGCCCGCTCCGTTTTCTTTAAAGACTGTGATGACATAGCGCGGCGAAGCATACGGAAAAAATCCGCAAAACCACGAGTGCGTCACTTCGTTCCCGTTCTCGTCAAACCAGCCGCTTTGCGCCGTTGCCGTTTTGCCTGCGGCGTCAAAATACTCGGTTTCCGCCCTTTTTCCGCTGCCGGACACAACGGTTTCGCGTAAAAGCTCGGTAACTGTTTTTGCCGTATCAACGCTCATTACACGCCTCGGAACGGGCAGCTCCGCCCTTTTGATTTCATTTCCGGTCTCATCCGTTACGGCTTTCATAAGAGAGGGCGCGCGATACACTCCGTTATTTGCCACCGCCGCATACACGGCGGACATTTGCAGCGGCGAAGCAAGCAATTTACCCTGACCGAATGCGAGGTTGCACAAATCCGCCTCAGAAATCAAGCTGTCGGCGGACGGCATAATACCGGACTTTGTCTCCCAACCGTCCGCAAGCTCGATTTTTTGACCGAGCCCGAGATTTTCACCCATGGCGCAAATGTTTTCCTTGCCGGTTTTAAGCGCAAGACTTATAAAATACGGATTGCATGACTCCGCCATAGCCGAATACATATTCATATTGCCGTGCCCCGTCTTTTTAAAACAGCCGAACGATATTTCTCCGTTCAAGTCGTATTTACCGTTGCAGACGATGCTGTAACTTGTAGGAATTCCGTTTTCCAAGGCGGCACAGGCGACAACCGCTTTAAAAACCGAGCCTACTGAGTACGGAGTTATCGCTCTGTTAAGAAACGGAGAAGATGAGTCATTTAGGCTTTTTTCGGGCGTATTTCGGTCAAACGACGGTGTGCTCGCCATTGCCCTTATTTCGGATGTGGCGCTGTCGAGAACAACGACCGCACCGCTGTCGATGTCAAATTTTCCGAGAGCCGATTCACACAGCTTTTGTATATCTCTGTCAACTGTGAGCTCCACTCCGCCGGCCGACATATACCCATCCTTTAAAAATGTAATCTCCGCACCCTCAAGCAATTTTCCCGAAGCCGCCGCACCACACCTTGCCTTCAGAGTTCCCGAATACGACAAAAGTATATCGTTGTAGCACTTTTCAATTCCCGAAACGCCGTTTCCGTCGCCGTCGATATATCCGGTTATGTGCGGCGCAAGGCTGTTTTCACCGTATCGCACCACCGTTTTTGCCGTCTTTATGTTTTTTTCGTCAAAAACGGCATTTGACGCACAAACCGCTATTTTCCCCTGAGACAAAGTCGAATAAACAGAAGGTATTTCGCTTTCGGGGACAATGACCCGGATAGAGGACAGGGACTCCTCGCACGGCTTTATCGCCGCCTTTAAAACGGTATCGCAATTGACAAGCGGACGCATTTTACAGTCGTAAATGTTGCCCCTTGACGAAGCCACCGTCACGCCGACGGTATTTTTTGACGCGGCGACATCCGACACGTTACCGCCGCAAAGCTCCGCCATTTTTACAAAAAGCACACCGAACGACAGACACAACAAAAAGAAAAGGGCACAAACTCGCTTGTTCATAATTCACCTCAAAAAACAAAAAAAACGCTCCCGTTTTATTATTGAACGGAAGCGTGTGTTTTATTTTATATTTTGTTTTCTGAGGATCGTTCCGGGAACAAATTTTAAATCGGAGCGTATTTTGAATTTCATCATGGCTCTCGGCGTGCTGTCTGTGGGTTCGCCGTTTTCGTCAAAAAGCTCCGTCACGACAAAGCTCTGCGGCTTTTTCCCCGGCTCGAGGCTTTCGAGAGTGTCTCCCTTAAAGAATTTATTTCGCTGTTCGCAGTAAATAAAGCCGTCGCGGCAATCCTCGACCACCGCCATAACATCCCACTCGCGGCGGTAACCGCCCTCAAAGCTGATATTCGCTTTTTCGTGCGGCGAATCAAAATAGAAGCCCGTGCAGTAGTCGCGATAGCTTACCTTTCGCACCTCGTCAAGTATCCATCTCGGCAAAACAAAGTTATCTGACTCGCTGCACATATAAGCGTCGATTGCCGCTCTGTAAGCATTTGTTATGACCGCCGTATAATATGCGGATTTTGCTCTGCCCTCTATTTTAAAGCTGTCGATTCCGGCGGCTGTAAGCTCCGGAATGTGCTCTATCATACACATATCCTCGGAGTTTAATATATATGTGCCGTCCTCTTCCTCATTTACCGGAAAATATCTGCCCTCGCGTGTTTTTTCCATAAGCGCATACTGCCAACGGCACGGCTGAGCACACTCGCCGCGATTTGCGTCACGGCCGGTAAGATAATTTGACAAAAGGCATCTGCCCGAAAACGACATACACATACTGCCGTGTACAAAGCACTCGATTTGCAGCTCCTTAGGAGTTTTGGCTCTTATCTCGGCAATCTCCGACAGAGATAGCTCACGAGCCGTAACTATTCGCTCGGCACCCATATTGTAAAACTCGTTTGCCGTGAGATAATTTACGATGCCCGCCTGTGTGGAAACGTGCAGCGGCACCGACGGCGCATACTTTTTGCAGTATGCCATAGTACCGATATCGGCTGCAATATACGCATCCACTCCCGCGCCTGCAGTCATTTCTATAAAGTCCGGCAAAAGCGGTATTTCGCTGTTTCGCGGAAGCGTATTAAGCGTTAAATAAACCTTAACGCCCTTTTCGTGCGCTTCCTTTACCGCCTTTATGAGATCATCTTCGGGAAAATTCTGCGGACCTGCACGCATACCGAATGAGCTGCCGGCAAGGTAGACGGCGTCTGCTCCGAAGCGCAATGCTGCCTCAAAGCGTTCAAAATCGCCTGCCGGACTTAGTAATTCGGGTCGTCTTTTCATATTGCTCCTCTGGTAAATTACTGCGAAGCCGACTTGGCCGCTTTTTGATTGGCCTGGAGTATGGCAATGTTATTGGCCTGCCGCTCCGAATCGTTTTTCGCAAGATAAATCTTTTTATTGGTATCGTGCGCGAAGAAGTAGTAATCGGTCTTTGCGGGATTGAGTGCCGCGTTTATTGAGTCGTTACCCGGGTTGCAAATCGCACCCACGGGCAGACCCTCGCACTTATATGTGCTGTAACGTGAGGTGTAGGCGGCAAGCTCCGTGGCATTTGTAACATTCTTCGCAATATAATCGTTGATATAGTCCGCCGTGGAATCGCATTGAAGCGACGGATAAAGCCCCGGCTTATTGAGACGGTTGTGAAGCACCGACGATACAAGCGGCATCTGAGTCGCATCGGCGGCCTCTTTTTCTATAATGGAGGCGAGCTTTATTATATCGTCAACCGACATATTGAGCGCGTCGGCTTTTTTCTGATAATCGTCCGTCCACTTTTTCTGGAAGTTGTTTAGGAATGTCCTTATAACGCTCGAGGCATTTTCGCCCTTATAGAAATCATATGTGTCGGGGTAGAGATAACCCTCAAGACTCCTGTAACGCTGCTCTTTATTCGGCTCATTCTTAATAAAGGTGTATTCACTGCTGAAGTCCACCTCTCTCATGGCCTTATAGATGGCATCAGCTGAGCAAACCTCATATTTTTCGAGCTTTTCGACTATTTGGTCTGCCGTGTAGCCCTCGGGGAACGAAAGCCTTACGGTCTCGCCCGTTGACGGAGGAGATTTAAATGTTGAGAGCATCTTCTCAACGCCCATCGACTTGGTTATATAGTAAATACCCGACATATAGTTGTCATCACGGTAATTCATTATCTTTGCAAACATTTTGCAGAAATGCTTATGCTTTATAAGGCCGTTATCCTTTAATATGTTGATAACGTCGCTTGTGTTGGTCTCTGCGGGAATTGTAACAGATATAACGTTTTCGCTGTCGCGGCGTATTGCCAAAACATCGTTCATACAGCTAATCAGATACGACGACAGACAAATTGCGCATACAACGCAAACCGCTATCGTTATCCACGTTTTTTTGTTTCTTACGAAATACGCGGCTATTCTTACCGCAATTTCTTTTTCGTTTCCCTTTATACCCTTTATCGGCGGCCTTTTACGTACGGCACCCTGCTCCGACGCTTGCTCGTAAGAGGCTGTTCCGAAAGAGGCGGCATTTCCGCCGTTTCTTCCGCCGCGCGTAATTATGGGACCGAATTCGTCATCATAGCTTATTCCACGCGGTGCCGTACCGCTTTTTTCGGGCGGCCTTTTATGAATTTTGTGTTTTTCCGGCGGTCTTTTGTGAGCATTGTGAGCGTTATGTCTTTCCGGCGCATCGGTACTGTGATGCACGGGCATATCTCGTCTGACAGGCGGCCTTTTTTGCGGAGCGTCGGTAAACTCGGAGTCAAGGTCTTTTATTTCAAGCTTAAAGGGTTTTTTGCCGCTCTTACGGTTTCTCTCAACCATATTTTTAAGCTCGGGTCTTTTCTGCTCGTCTTCCTCACGCGCATAAATATCCAAAAGGTCCTTATATGAATCATCGGGAGTTCTTTTATTGTCATCCATGGGCGCTCCTCCTTTCATTAAACTCTGTGTACTTTCTTATCCGAAACAATTATGTCGGATTTAATATCGTAGCTGTCGTGCGGGATTCTCTTTATTATCTGCTCTTCGTATGCGAGCCCGATTTTTGTGCCTGAAAACGACTGCAAAAACCTGTCATAATAGCCTTTTCCGAAGCCGACGCGGTATCCGTCCTCGGAAAATACAAGAGCCGGTACTATACATATACCGTTATCAAAGACGGTCATAATTTCACATGATGGGTTCGGCTCCATTATGCCGAACGCCCCGGGTTCAAGATCAAAAACAGAGTCTATACGGCAAAACTCCATATGCCCGAAAGCGTCAACGCATCTCGGCACGGCAACGATTTTGTCCGAAAGCACCGCCTGTTTAATTATACACGATGTGTCAACCTCGCGTGAAGACGACACATAACACAAAACGGTTTTAGCGTTTTTAAATTCATCGAGGGCAAACAGGTTGTCCGTAACAAATTTGTCACGTCTCGCCTTCTCCTCCGGCAAAAGTGATTTTCTGTACTCCTTGGCGCGTCTTCTTAAAAACGCTTTATCCTCACTTTGAGCCGTCATTTTTATCACTCGCTTTGAACAGATGTTTTTATGCTTTCGGCAACCTCGCTTCCGCAAAGTGCCTCGACTGTTTTAAGTCCGAATTCGAGAGCCACGCCCATTCCGCGCGCAGTTATTATGTTCCCGTCCCGTTCTACGGGAGCACCTGTGGCAACAGCGCCGTAAAGGTCTTTTTCAAAGCCCGGAAAGCATGTTGCGGTTTTGCCCCTCAACAGATTTTTATGGCCGAGCACGGACGGTGCCGCACATATAGCGCAGATAAGCTTTCCGTCGCTTGAAGCGCGGTCTATAAATTCATTTACCTTTTCCGACTTTTCAAGATTTAAAGTACCGGGCATACCGCCGGGCAAAATAACCGCCTCTATGTCCTCGTTCGGAGAAACCTCGGTTGTCTCGGCGTCACACGTAATCCTGATATTGTGAGACGAAACTATTGTTTTTTTACCGACGCCTACAACCTTAACGTCTTTTTTTGCTCTTCTCAGAACATCAATCGGCGTGAGAGCTTCTATCTCTTCACAGCCGTCCGCAAGAAAAACATAAATCATTTTTTGTACCGCCGCGCGGGAATGCGGCAATCCTTTCTTTAAGCATTCAGTTCAGCGTTATCCCTGTATACACGCTGTCATTTATCTTCTCGCCTTTGATATTTTTTATCATACCTACGGCGGTGCGTTTGCAATTTTTTAATTCGGCAGCTTTTTCCTCCGGCACAGAGACAAAAAACGTATTTTCACCCGTTTTTTTCAAAACGTCCAAGGCGTTTTCATATGTTCCTCCGCAGAGAAGCTCCGTGACAAAAACACCGTTTTCAGCCGGACTGTACGAGACATAAAAATCGTCTCCGAAAACTATTTTGCCGTCGTCGCCGAGAAAATCCGAAAACAGTTTTATTTCGTTTTCTCGCCACACTACACGGTTTACGCCCTTCAACAGCTTTTCTCTTTTGAGAGCTGCCTTTTTTATATCCGGCGGCTCGGTGCTTTTAATGTCGAGCGGCTCACCGCCGGTCAATTTAAAGACGGTTTTTTCGGCATAGAGAGCTTTATAAAAGCCGAATTTTTCGTAATAATCAAAAAGGTTCTCCGTCGCCGGAACCAAAAACAGATAATCGGCTTTCCTGTCGGCGGCAAGAGCTGAAGTAAATTCCAGTAACGAACCCATTATGCCCTGTTTTCTGTAACTCTCTGCGGTGGCGGCAGCATAAATATAGTATGCAAAATACTCCTTTTCGCCGAGTGAGAGCTTTTCCGGAAGCAAAAACAGTTGTGACACAACCTCTGCTTTGTCCGTGCAGATAACCGCATTTTCATAAGAAAAGCTGTTTTTGAAAAACATATCGATTGTTTCTCTGTCGTCGCCGAAACAGCTTTGCCACAGCGAATACATCTTTTCTTTGTACTTCGGAGAAGAAAGCCGAATTTCCATATCTTATCCCTTATAAAAAGCGCGGTACTTTTGAAGAAGTATCTCCGGGTAATATGAGAGCTTTGCCTTGCGGAGCCCTTCGCTTCCCGTATCGTCCTCACGGTTTATGAATTTATAATTAGCAAGCATATTTGCCGCAAATTCACGGTTTACCGTCGGGTAAGCTCCGCGAACCGAAGCATACGCCTTTTCTATATGTGTGCAAAAAGCCGAGCTGTTCAGCTCCTCGCCGAGAGTGTAAGCCACAACCTCGCCGTCCGCGTATAAAACTCCGCCTTTGAACCCGAGCTCGTCAAAATTCGAGAACGCACGCTTTATAGCTTCAAGTTCGCTATCTATTTCATCGGGGTCCTTTTCGCGGTTTAAAGCCTCCCACTTCCGGTTCATATCAAGACATAATTGCATATTGCCGTCGTTTATCGGCTCAAAATGCCAATCGTGGTTATTTTTGAAATAAGCTATATGGTTACGCTTGCCGTGGTACTTCCTGCCGGCAAGGTCAATAAGATCGGTGGTATTGTAAATGTAATCGGCGAATTCCCTCATCTCGGTAAACTCAAACTTTCCGGGCATCATATCTTCAAGCTCACGGACATTTGACGGAGTGAGGCAGTACATGGTTAAACGCGCGCCGTCGTGATTTTCGGCATAACGTATAAGTTCGTTTACGGCGGCCTTTTTATCGCCGTCGCCGCACGGGTAAAGATACATCGGATCGCCTACGCCGTCGCGCGCCAAAAACATACCGTCATACTCGCAAATTGTATTTTCATACACGGGCGCCCATATATAAAGGTTACCGAAGCAGTACTCGCAGGCCATATCGCCCGAACGCTCCATTACGCCCGTTACCCAAGCTCTGTCCGATAATTCGGGATTTCTGAATTCAAGCAAAATTATTCTCCTAAACCAAGTTCTTTTTTTACTATACCCAATATTTCTTCGCTTATATCGGCTATGGGGCGCGGCTCACCGTTTTCGGAGCAGACCACGGTCTCCCAGCCCATTTTTTCCGCGGCAAATGCCGCCGCTTTTGCACAGCGACGCAAATACTCTACATTTGCCTCGTGGACGTCTTTTTTCACCTCGTCGCCGCCGTAGCGCTTTGTCATAAGTCGCTGTGACACGTCAACCGGCATATCAAGATATATAATCCTGTCGGGCTTCGGCACGGCGAGCTTTTCGTATTCGTAATCGCAAAGCCATTTAATATAGTCGTCCCACTCGCTCTGCGGCAGCTTTACCGCCTGATGAACGGCGTTCGACGAAGTATATCTGTCGGCTAAAATGACCTTACCCGAAAGATAATCCTCTTTCCAATGACGGCTGTAACTCGCATAGCGGTCCACCGCATAAAACGAGGACGCCGCATAGACGTTGACGCACGACGGGTCGTTTCCGAATTCGCCGCCGAGATACATTCTGACAAGCGTGCTTGACGGGTCGTCGTAATCCGGCAGCTTAATTCTCTTTGTGTCGACAGACAGAGCCGCAAGTTTTTTTTGAAGAAGCTCCGTTTGAGTCGATTTACCGCTTCCGTCAAGTCCCTCTATAACTATAAGTTTGCCGGGCATACCTTTTACCCCTTTTAATTTTTAATCTAAATTATTATAGCAAACAATTACATTTTTTACAACAAAAAATGCACAATATTCCAAATTGCCTAAACCGATATAATGTGATAAAATATTGTAAAACATCGAAAAGGGGCAAATGCACAGATGAATCTCGATAATTTGGATTTAAATAAAAGCGGAGCATTCATAATAGGCCTTTCCGACTGCGGCGAAAAAATAACCTCGGCCGGCGGCAGAGTGTCTACTCAGGAGGGCACCGTGCTCGGTATATGGCAAAAATCGCAGGACTGCGAAAAAAATGCAAAGCTTATCGACAAGGTTACGCGCTCCGGTCACAATTCGGTAGTGGAACATACATATTTTAATCTCGCCTTTCAAAATGTCACGGCGGTTGTCGAGCAATTCGTCATCGAATTCAGGCTCGCTTCATTCACCGTAAAATCACGCAGATACGTTGATTTTTCGGATGCGGGATTTTTTATTCCCGAGGATGCGGACGAAAACTACAAAAGCCATATGGCAAAGCTCTTCGGTCTGTACAGCGAATTCTGCGAGGCCGGCGTACCCAAAGAGGACGCGAGATTCCTTTTGCCATACTGCCTTTTTTCCAACTTCTTTTGCAGCATAAACGGGCGTGAATTTTTGCACCTGTTAAAAGCCATGCTCTACGGCAGAGGCAGCAAATACCCCGAAATAGTAAAGCTCGGGCGCGAATTAAAGGAACAGGCGGAAAAGCTCACTCCCGGCATAATGACGGGCTTTGACGAGCGCAGTAAAAACTATATGCCGGATAACCCCGACCTCTCGTTTATCGGCGACGTTCCGCGCCGCACAAACGGCAAAAAAGTCGAGCTTCTCTCATACACGGGTGACGCCGAAAAAAATGTTCAGAGAAGCGCGCTCATCTCTTACACCAACGCTTCAACCGAGGATATAGACCGTATTTTATCGGACGACACGGTTGCCGACAAAATAACATACAGTCTTGTTCACTCTTCAAGGCCGAGAGCACTCGAGGCGGCGGATTTCACACTTCGTTTCAATGACGTTTCACTCTCCGGAATAACTCACTTCACACGCCACAGAATGCAGAGTATAGAAATTCCCGAACTGATAAGAGCGGACAGAAAACGGCACATCGTCCCCGAATCGGTCAAAAAAGACCCTGAGCTGCTTCTTAAATACGAAACCGCATTCAAGGAAAATGCCGCCGAATATGAGAGACTTCGCACACTCGGCAAGAGCGAGGAAAGCCTCGTGTACTACCTTCTCAGCGGCAACACGCTCGATATAGTCACAACCATGAACGCTCGCGAATTACTGACATTTATGAAGCTGCGCACCTGCTCACGAGCTCAGTGGGAAATCAGAGCGCATGCGGTAGAGGCACTCGAACTTTTGAGAAAAGTCGCTCCGGGGATTTTCAAATACTACGGTCCGAGCTGCTTTATTTCATCCTGCCCCGAGGGCAGATTCTGTTGCGGCAGACAGGAAGAAATGCGCAAGACATTTTCAATGTAAAAAATATACCGAAGCCTTGTAAATCAAAGCTTCGGTGTTTTTTTGAGCAATTTTTCCCTCTCCCTGTAATCGGGCATATACCTTTCCACGAGGGCATAAAACCTTGCCGAATGGTTCTTTTCCTTAATGTGCGCAAGCTCGTGCACAACAACGTAATCAACAGCCTCCGGCGGATAAAGCATAAGCCTGTATGAAAAGCATATTGAATTTTTACCGCTGCACGAACCGAATCTTGTCGCTGCGGAGGTTATTTTTACACTTGTCGGATAAAGTCCCATTTTGTCGCTGTAATATTCCACGCGGCGCGGCAATTCCTCGGCGGCAAGCGCGCGAAGCTCCGACACTCTCTTTTCGTCAAGCGTTTTTTCAAGAGAAAGACGGCTCTTTTGCTTTTCTATATGCTCGTTTATCCACTTTTCATGCGATAAAACAAAGTCGTCTATCGTTTTTTGCGGGCAACCGACAGGTGCCTTTACGCTTACTTTTAAATCCTTTGTCACGGTGAGCGACAGAGTTTTTCTTTTTGACCTTTTCAACTCATAATCTGTTTTCATAAAGTTCATAATATTAAAACAATTATAATCTATATTTTAAGTGTTCCGTTTTTTCGGGCAAACATAAGTATAGCATTTTCTCTGTAAAAATCAAATATTTCGGGAGGACTTAATATGTGTACCGCAGCAACATACAAAACAAACGATTTTTATTTCGGCCGCACGCTCGACTATGAATTTTCATACGGAGACGAAATTACCGTGACGCCGCGTAATTACCCGTTTAAATTCAAATTCGCGGAGCCTCTGAAGAGCCACTATGCCATAATAGGTATGGCATATGTTGCGGATAATTATCCGCTCTATTACGACGCAGCAAACGAAAAGGGACTTGCCGCGGCAGGACTTAATTTTGTCGGCAACGCATATTACGGTAACGAAAAAAGCGGTAAATGCAACGTCGCGCAATGCGAATTTATACCGTGGCTCTTATGTCGGTGCGCAAGCGTTGACGAAGCGAAAAAATTGCTCTCAAATGTAAATATCACAAACACGCCGTTTAACGAGTCGCTCCCCGCCGCACAGCTTCACTGGATAATAGCCGACAAAAGCGGCTGTATCGTAGTCGAGTCCGTAAAGGACGGACTTAAAGTCTACGAAAATCCCGTAGGCGTTCTTACAAACAATCCGCCGTTTGATATGCAGCTTCAAAATTTAAACAACTATATGAGCCTCAGCGCGGCCGACCCGAAAAACACATTTGCTCCCGATATAAATCTCTCGACTTATTCTCGCGGTATGGGCGCACTCGGACTTCCCGGAGATCTCTCTTCGCAGTCGAGGTTTGTCAGAGCGGCGTTCGTCAAGGCAAATTCTCTGTCCGAGGACGGCGAAGAAAAAAGCGTAAGTCAGTTTTTCCATATTCTCAATTCGGTAAGCCAGCCAAGGGGTTGCTGCAAGCTGGAAAGCGGCAAATACGAGATTACGCTTTACACATCTTGTTGCAATACAGATAAGGGAATTTACTATTACACAACGTATGACAATCATCAAATTTCGGCTGTTGATATGCATCGCGAAAATCTCGATTCTTCCGATTTGATACGTTATTCGCCCGTAAAAGACGAGCAGATAAATTTTCAGAACTGAAAAATTACAAAGTGCGGCGGCTCTTATTTTGAGATGTCGCCGCCTTTTTAATCGCTGTAAAACCGAAACACACCGAAAAATATAAAATACAAATAAAACACTTGACAAACGCATATAATGATAATATAATGGTTAGGCACTCTGAAAGAGGGCACAACTTAATATCGCGGGGTAGAGCAGTTGGTAGCTCGTCGGGCTCATAACCCGGAGGTCGCAGGTTCAAGTCCTGTCCCCGCAACCATATCGAGTGGATGTAACGGATTTCAGTTACATCCACTTCTTTTTTCTTAAAAAGTATTGACAAGGGCATCATCCGTGAGTATAATTTAATGATTTAGCGAGAAACGCTGAATGGGTGGCATGGGCGAGAAGGAGATTGTTATTATGTATCACTATATTGAAGACAAGGTATTTCTTAAAGATATGAAATACCTATGCTCCAATATCATCAACCAACTTGTTCAGCTCATTAACAACGATTCCGTTATGGAAGTCGAAGCCCACCTCGTCGGCAGTGGTGCCAGAAACCTTATTACACAGAATTCAAATGAACCGATTGATCTTGATTATAACCTTTACATTGCCGATTTTGGTGATTTTAGTTCAAGCAACGAAAGAGAAATCAAGGAGTATGTCCGCAAACAGTTTAATATCATTCTCAAAAGGAACGGTTGGAGCGATTGCATGGATTCCACTTCCGTTTTAACGACGGAAAAACGGCATTTCACCAAAGGCAACCATACTGAGTTTAGTATCGACCTTGCCATCGTTTTCAATAATCGTGACGGTTGGCATAGATTGATTCATGAGAAAACCGGTTTTACTGCTCGGGACAGGTATTACTGGAATTTAGTACCAGATTCAAGGAATCTGTTTGATAAAGTTTCAGACATCAAAGACGAACATCTTTGGAACGAAGTAATTGATGAATATCTCGAAAAGAAAAACTTGTATCTTCGCCGCCAAGATTATAATCATCCGTCGTTTAATGTCTACGTTGAAACCGTAAATCAAGTTTTTAATAAATACTTCGATTGAATACCCTATGTACGGAGCAGGTTTACGCCTGCTCCGTTTCTTCTTCCTCAAAAGAATCATCATCCACGCCGTACTCCTCCGGGAATAATTCTTTCATTCCCTCCGACGGCTCACAGGAAACATACTCCACGGCAACGCCCTCGCGGATATCGGCGGTGTAGTTCGGATGACACTGCGTGGGGTCGATGTCCAGATACCCAACGAACTTGTAGTAGATGACAAGACGCTGGGTCTTATTTTTGCCCGTCCCCTGCACCTCGTACACGTCGATGTGGTCGATGAGCTCGTTCAGCACCTGTTTGGTCAGCGTCCGCATTTCCATGAACTTACGGATGGCACGGATGAACTCCTCCCGCTCGCTTTCCTTTTCGCCCATTTCGGAAAGCTTCTTGCGCAGCTTCAAAATCTTCTTTTTCAACTGCTCGCGCTCGTCGGCATATTCGCTTGAAAGTATGCTGTAATTCTCCTCCGAGGTCTTGCCGCTGAGCTTGTCCTCATAGAGAGATTTCAGAAGCTTCGGGATCATCTCGATACGCATTTCCGACTTTCGAAGCTCGGAGGCTGCCGCTTTCTTCTCGCTCTCGTACTGCTTGTTGCTCTTGCGGGCAAGAATTTCGGCAAAACGGTTTTCATCGGCAACAAGGTATTCCGCAAGCCGCCGAAGCTCCATTTCCACCACCGCTTCCACCGCATCCGCGCGGATATAGTGGCGGGTGAGGCAGGTGCCGCGGTAGTCCTTGACGTAGTTGGAACAACTGAAATAATGAATATCCTTGTTCTGCGTGTTGGTGTGGTACCACATCTTACTGCCGCAGTCCGCGCAGCGGAGGATGTCACAGAAGATACTTTTCGGGCCGTTTTCCTCCTTGGGTGCGCGCTGATGCGTGCTTTTCAGCCGCTTCTGCACCTTTTTATAGGTGTCTCGCTCGATGATCGCCTCGTGTCTGTCCTCAAAAACCATCCAGTCCTCTTTCGGATTGTCGATACGGCGGTGATTTTTGAATGATTTGGAATGCGTTTTGAAGTTCAGTACGTCGCCGCAGTATTCCTGCCGCGTCAGGATACCGTGAATAGTGCTCGATTTCCACTTGTACGGATTCGGCTGACTTTTCTTGCCGCCGCGGTTGATACCTTTGGCTGCCCAGTACGCCGTACAGTTGAGGTGCTGTTCGTCCTGCATGATCCTTGCGATGGTGTCCTCGCCGTTGCCGTCCAGATACAGCTTGAAAATCTCTCTGACGACGGCTGCAGCCTCCGGGTCGATGATCCAGCGCTTCTTGTCCTGCGGGTCTTTCACATAGCCGTACGGGGGTTGGGAGAGCGGCTCGCCCGCTCTCCCCCTGGTATTGTGCGCAGACCGAACCTTGCGGCTGATATCCTTGGCGTACAGCTCGTTCATGATATTCTTGATGGGGATAAAATCATCCATATCCGTTGCCCCGTCAACGCAGTCCACATTATCGTTGATGGCGATAAAGCGGACGTTGTGGTCGGGAAAATAATTTTCGGTGTAATATCCCACCTGCAGGTATTCACGCCCGAAACGGGACATATCCTTAACGATGATCGTGCTGACATATCCCATTTCGATATCATCAAGCAGCTCCTGAAAGCCCGGTCGGTTGAAATTCGTGCCGGTGTAGCCGTCATCCACATAGAACTTTGTGTTGCCCATGTGGTTTTCCTTGGCATACGCCTGGAGCATTTTCTTTTGGTTGGCGATGGAGTTACTCTCCCTGTCCGTATTGTCGTCTCGGCTGAGACGGCAATACAGAGCGGTAATTCCGGTTAATTGTTTTTGCTTTTTATTCGACTGCATAATAAATTATCTCTCCTTTCCGGCAGTCGAACGCACGGGTTTCGTCTTTATTTTAGGCTCTTCTTTCTTTGCGGTCAAATCTGTAAATTCGTCGCTGATAATGTCCTCCATGGCATCGGCAAGGGTCTTGTCCTTATCGGTGAGCGTTGCCTCGGCAAATCTGCCCTCGACTACATAGCGCGTGTTGATGATGTCATACTCGCGGTGCCCGCCGCCGATGCCGATGATAAAGCGGGGATCGGGCTGGTTCTGTTCAGGTTTCTTTTTCATAGTTATCGTTCCTCTCTTTCTTTTTGCTTGTCCGCGCGGTTTTGGGTGTGCTGACGGTAAAATTCTATGGCGCGGATCATGGTCGTCTGCATCTGTTTGGCTGTCGTTCCGGGCGGGAAATACCGTCTGAGCGGTGCAGCTTCAATTTTCAGATATTCCTTTTGATTGCCTTTGATTTCGGACATGATCTGCGAGATGCCGCTGTCGGTCAGCGTGTAATCCTCGCTGAGCTTGCGGAGGCGTTGCGCCTGCGAAAGCGACGGTGTAAGCTCGTCGCAGTCCATGATTTGATAAAGCGTGTTCTGCTCATGGCTGTTGAGATAGGAAAGCTCCACCGCGGGAGTCAGAGCGATCCGTCCCTCATCCACCAGTTTGAGAATATCGGGGATAAGGTTGGTAAGTCGGATATAACGCTGAACTTGCGACTTGCTGTCCGGTGAGTTATCAGCGATTGTCTCTACGGAGAACTTCTGACCAAGTTGGTCAGAAGTTCTTTTGCCCTGATGCTTCATCGCTTCAAGTTTCATCTTGTACGCAAACGCCTTTTCGCTCGGCAGGATATGCTCTCTTTGCAGATTGCTGTCCACCATCGTGATGATGGCTTCTTCATCCGTAAGATTTCTTACGATCACCGGCATGGTGCTCATGCCGAGCGCGCGGCAGGCAGCCAGTCGGCGGTGTCCGGAAATCAGCTCATAGCCGCTCTCCGTGGGTCTTGCAAGCGCGGGGATCAGTACGCCCGATTCCCGGATGCTTTCTTTCAGTCGTTCCATTTCTTCATCCTCCATAACTTTGAACGGGTGGCCCTTGAACGGCTTCAGCTCATCGAGGGGAAGCTCGTCCACTTTCGGTTTCTTTGCGTCGAGCCGTTCCTCTGTGCTCATAAATAGCTCATCGTACCCGGTCAGGCCCAGGTCTATGCGATCTGCTTTCATGGCTCGTCACCTCTCTTTCTTCGGGCGGTAAACATCGTTCGGTTATTTCTTTCAGACAAACTTTCAAATCTGACAGCGTTTGGCGGAGCAGTTCTTCATCCAACGGTTCGGAGAGAAATACATTCTTGGATATGCGCTCCAAATTGAAATGAACATTCTTCATCATACGGACCGTCTGAAAAAGAGGGGCAGGCGGCGCTTCCATGATCGTCTTTCCCTCGATCATTGTGCGGATAAACTGCTCACGGTTCATAACGGTTTTGTCTACCATCGCATTCAGCCGGGCAAGCTCCGCATCGCTCAGATAAACGGTGATCTTGTTATTTCTTGTCCTATTTGGTTTCTTGTTTTCTGCCGCAGGGTTTTCAGGGTTTCTCCTGACAAGCGAATCCGTCCGGACAGATTCAGTGCTTGTTGAGACAGCGGCGTTATATTCGTTCCACTTCATCGAGATACACTTCCTTTCTTGAATTTTCTCTGTAATGGAGCAGCAGATGGGTACCGACCGGGATTTCATAGAATCCTAAGTACCTCTGCCACCACTGGGTTGTTGCCATGACTTTTCTGCTGTCCTCAAAAGTAAAGAAGACACGGAGACAGTTCCGCGCCTCCGCTTTCATATCGAGGACGGCAATGAACTTTCCCGGCTCAAGATTCAGCACATAATCCGTTGTGATGATATTCTGAGCTTTGAGCTCGTTTTGCGTGTAGACCTTGTCCTCCATGCGCTCATACCTCCTTTTTCAGCAATTTGATCAGCGTTCGCGCTTCCTCTCGGGTGAATGTGCCGCGATTGTTGCACCGCTGGTGATCCGGAGACCAGTCGTGAATGTCGAGCTTCGGCTCTGCACCGTTCCAGCTGACCATATTCAGCTCCAGCTTCCAGCCTCGTGACGATTCGGAGATCACTCCGATGTGCCTTGTGATTGTGTTCGTGATTCTGTCTTTCATTTTTATTTCCTCCTTGTTTTTTAGAATTTAGGCAGCTGAAAGAACTGCCTATGTAACCGGCTAAAAAGAAAAATTCGATTTGCCGCCGTCATCTTCTTCTATCTATAGAAGTTTCTTCTCTTTAGCTGGTAGAAATAGTTACTTACTTAATTACTTATAGGGAGCGGCTTTTGTGGTTTAATCTGACTTTTGCACATCACTTCCTTTCGTGAAGCAGTCATTTTACTGCCTGAGAAGGAATGAATTTACCAGCTTCAAAAGCTATAACAGTTATCGATAATATTCTTCTTCTCAGGTGGTAAGAGGTAGTTACTTAAATACTTACTTATGGCGGAGTAAGCACCGCTTTTCCTCGCCCCTTTTGTATGCCTACCCCGGGATCTCACCGCAGCGTCGCCGCGCTCGCTCTTTCGAGGTCATCGCACAGTCATGGAACTTGGACTCTTTATTCAGTTGTCAAGGTACATATCCTCATAATGTGAGGAATGAGAGAGGATGTTTTTTAGGGTCCTGTCGAAAATTTTTTTCTCTACTTATTCCGACTGGGAGAGGCCGTTTTAGTAGGTGTTTTCAAAAAAGTTTTGTTCCCCCAAAGAGTAGCCAGCGAGAAAGTTCGAAATGTGCGGGTTCCAAGGAATTATTTTCTCTTCACTTATTCCCACTGAGAGAGGCCGTTTGGGGAGTTATTCTCAAAAAAAATTTCTTCCCTCAAGGGGTAGATCACGAGAAAGACTAAAAATTAAGCCTTTTGAAAAAATATATTTTTCTTCCCTCAATAGGTAGGCAACGAGGATGATCAAAAACCGCGCCTTTGCCGTAAATATTTTTCTCCCTCAAGTGGTAGAGCACGAAAACGCGGATTTTATGAATGGCTTCCGAAATTTCCGAAAGATCCCCTCAAGGGGTGGAGCACGGGAACGCGAAAAATATAAGGTTTTTTCGAAAATAATTTTTTCCTCCCAAGGGATAGAGCATGAAAACTCGATTTTTATGAATGATTTTGAAAATTTCTCTCCCATCTGGTAGGCATCGGGAAAGGCGAAAACTAAACTACTTTGATAAATTTCTTTATTTTCTCCCTCAAAGGGTAGCCATCGAGAAACGCCAAAAATTGCGGGGTAAATGAAAATATTTATTTTATCCCTCAAGGGGTAGCGCACAAAAAGCCGGTTTTTATGCGCTTTTCTCAAAATTTTTTATTTTTGGCTCCGAATCGGAGCCATCTTCCCGTTGCCTGATATACGAGGCTCCGAATCGGAGCCATTTTTCGTCTGTGGCATCAAAATTGATGCCATTTTTGGGAGCGGGATTTCCGCTGTGGCATTAAAATTGATGCCATTTTTGATTACCTCCTCACTGATTCCCAGTGGGAAAGGTCATTTTTTAAGTAGTTTTCAAAAAATATCCGCTCACTTAACCCACGGTTGGAGGTCGTTTTGTCAACCTATCCGGCGAGAATTTCTCCTATAATTCCTTACAGCAACTTTTGCGGCTGAAAAACGACACGATTTATGAAAAAATTCCCCACACCCCTATACCGCAACTTTCGAAGCAAAAAAACGAAGCATTTTTCGAATCTTTTTCAAAAAATGTTCTCACCCCTCCACCGCAGGTTTTTGAGCCAAAAACGGACACACTTTTTCAAAAAAGCTTCCTGCTCTTATACCGCAAGTTTTTTCGGGCGAATCTAAACTGTGACTTCGAAAAAATGCCTCTCACTTATTTGGACTGAAAGCAGAATTTGCCCACCCTTTTTTCGAAAAAAACATAAAAAATAGCGCCTGCCTCGTTTTCAGAAGCAGACGCTATATCTTTTCAGGTATTCAGTTGTAGATCAGGTCGTTAAGGACGATCTCCTCGGCTCGGCTGCGGATGCTGTTCATCCGTCCGACCCATTCCATTTGGTTCTCGGCTTTCAGCTTTTCGGTCACACCTTCGGCTTTCTTCATCTGCTCGACCAGACGGTCGAACATTTCCTCAGCCGCCTCTCCGATCTCTTTCAGATGGTCTTCTAACTTCCCATCGAGAAACATTCCGGTATAGATTCCGTTTCTGTGCTCACGCAGATACCGATGACGCATCTTTGCAAATCTGTTGTACATATTTTCCTCCTTACGCATACGCGATGTAAATCAAGTAGTTTCCGTTTCCGAGACTTTCCGCCCATATATTCACCGCGGCGATATCGTCGTCACGGTTGTAGCGGTCAAGACGGTGCGTCAGATCCCGCTCAAGGTAAATGCAGTCGGCGTTGGCGGTCGTCGGGTTATCCCAGCAGTCCACCGCCGTCGGGTCGATTTCAAGCCCGATTTGGAGCGCGTAGGTCGTAGCAAAGCTGATCCAGTAGTTGACATCAAACTCCGCTTTCGGCGGCTCTGTGACGCTCTCAGGCGGCGTTTCGACGGTTTCCGATAACTCTGTCGGCTTATCCTCTTTGACCGTTTCTATGGGCGTTTCCTGCGTTGTCGGCGGGTTCGTTGTTGTCTCCGTCTTAACCGGCTCAACAGGTGCTTCTACTGTTGCCACAGCAGTAGTGTCCGGTGCCGGTTTTTGTTCCGGTTGCTCAGTGACGGGCGAGTCGGTTGTTTCCGCTTTCGGGTGCTCAATGACCGATTTGTTTTCCTTGGGAGCAGGCCCTGTCGTTTTCTCCGGGGCTGCCGTTTCCGTAACAGTCGTTTCTACCGTCGGCTCAGTTTGCATACTTGACAAGGTTTCCGCAGGCTTTACCGCCGAACACGCGCTCATCAGAAGCACCAGCAACAGGATGATGATTTTCTTCATGGCTTTCGCCTCCCTTCGCTTATATGGTAGCGAAAAGCGGAAAAAAACGCCAATGTGCAAAATTGGGATTTGCAGATTTGACGGGGATGGTATCTTGTGAGTGTATTCGGTTTTCAAGGAACAGCGAAGGTTTGACCCTTCACTTGTTCCCACTGAGAAGCCCGAATCGTACACCCATTTGGAGAAAAAATTTCGAGAAAAAGAAAAAGCCCTCTCCGCAATTGATCGGAAAGGGCTGTCAGCGTATGCATTAATACACTATTTCCAAGAGGTAACTTTTCCCTCTTGGAGGACGGAAGCTTCACCCGCCGCCCATGTGCCCAATTTGAGCACATGGAACTTTAGGCGAATTCTTTGATGCTGCTTTCCAAGGGGAAAAATTTTCCCCTTGGAAAGCAAGGTATTCCTCCTCCAAGACCTCAATTTGAGGACTTGGAAGATTACAGGTACGGGGTAAAATTCACCCCGTACCAAAGAGCCAGCTAAGCAGTAAGATATCAAATTGATAACTTACTAAAAATCGAGCCGACGAAAAGAGGTAGTTCCTCAATTTGAGAAACTACCAAAAGGCCTGGCAAGTGGTAAGTTCTCAAATTGAGAACTTACCAAAGATCAGCCAAACGGTAAGTCCTCAAATTGAGGACTTACTACGAGATCAGATCAAAGGCAAGTGGTAAGTGCTCAAATTGAGCACTTACCACAGATTGATGACGAAAATTGGTAGTTGATCAAATTGACCAACTACCAAAATCAAAACCTTATACCTCGAGTTGGTAGAAGGTAAAAATTACCTCGTACCAGATTCCGTTTTTACTGTGGTTGTAAAAGGCCAATTTGCCCTTTTACAAGATCGCCCAGCCATCGGAAACGCACTTCATCAATCCATCCATGGCACGATATTTCAGGAAAAGATGCTCAAAATCAAGTGGTCATTATGACCACTTAAAAGCGGAATCTTTTAGTAGAAAGGCAAAACTAAATATCCGTGGCATTGTCTTATCAAGCAACGAATCTGTGAGCACAGATTCACGTGCATGTCAGCGACGCCGTCTCGACAAGCACTGAACTTTGCCCCCAAAGTTCACTTGTCAGGGAACCCCCTGAGACCCTCAAATTAAAGGTTTTACTTAATGAATAAATCTATCGGACTAAAACCTCCGTATATTATTTTGTGTTTTCCGTAGATAAACTTTGTTGACCTTTCAATTATTCTTTTTTTATAAGGCGACTGATTTTGTATAGAATCAAACAATGATTGAATAGCAAGACTTTCCTTGTTGCTAAGAGTTGTTACAGTGCAGAGTAGTTGATACCATTGACACCATGCACAGTTATCACTATGAACGGTATTACTTGAATAGTTCCCGTGTTCTCTTCCAAGGATAAATAGTTTGATTTTATTTTTTGAAATATATTTTTGAGGAACGCCTAACAGATCAGACATCTGTTTTTCTGTTGCACTATGAATCCAATCTGATATGGCATTTATCCACTTTTCTGTTTGAGCTTCATAGTTTGCTCGTTTACTCCTAAGCGCATAGGTGGAATAGCTTGAAGGATCTTGCCACTTCAATTGAAAAAAAGCAATGTCGCCATTGGTCTGATCAACGATTACAGCGTCAATATCTGTTTTAACCTTTCCTTCAATTTTTATTATTACCGGATGATTTATACAATGATATTTTTCATTTGAAAATAAGGAATATAGCTGTGCTCTAAAATATTCTTCTCTACAGTTAACGTTTCGATCCCAATCTTTCTTATATCTACATTTCAAGGCATACAACGCGAATCCGAATGGTTCATCCAACAAACCGCAAATCGATCTCACATACTGGTTTTTTGAAATCTTGATTATTGGAGCAAACTCCGGCGTGCTATTATGGTAATAACTAATCTCAATAGGATTAAGTGAAATAATATTCAGTATCTTTCTGGCTTGTTCAATTGATACTTCTCGATTACTGCTTATTAAACGAACAATATCATCCTCGACAAAAATGCAACTAAGTAGATTTTGAAATATCAAATTAGGATGTTCTTTAAAAAGCAATCGAGCGGCATACATGTGTTTAATGGCATAGCCCGAAAAATCAACAAGCGCATGAACTAAATCCCCATAATATACATCGTCAAATTTGCAATCCGGAGGGAAGAAATCCCATTTAACTGATTGTTGAGCATCAATTAAAGCTAAATCTTGAAAATAGGTTTCTGTTTCTATGTCATTGCTGTATCCGAGAAACGCATCTTGCCAAATGAAAGTTCTTTGCTGGAGCTTTTCTAATATTTTACCGCGAATTGATTCTAAGTTTTCTGTTTTTTCACGTTGGAGATGGGATACGGTATGCGAATACCATGTCAGGTATTCATTCTCAAGATATTCATTCCAATGATATTTGTCACTGAATTTAATTCGAATATAATTGCCGACGGCAAATGTTTTCACATACCCACTTTTTGTATTATCAATAAATTGTTTCAGCCATCCAACTATACCGCATGAATAAATCAACTTGGAGTATAGCTCCAAAAGCTCATCATCCATCGGCTTGAGGACAACTCCTGGTAACGAGGAAAACGATTTATCGTAAAACCAAGTAATGAAGATAGGATATCCGTATTTTATTATTTGATGATAATACGATTTATCATCTTTTGACGATTGTGACTCCAATGTTTTTAGGAAACAATCATCATATATCGAGATTGCACTAACAAAAAATCTCTGTTTTTCATATATGTTCCAATAGCCACACAGCTCATTAAAATTATTCTCGATATTTTGAATTATCGATTGAAAAATCTCTAAACTTCTTTCGACTGACTTCATGACATTTCCCGCTTGCTATTACTACTAAACAGTTTTCAAAATCAGCTTTAATAATATGGTTATCCGCTAAAAATATGATATCCAAATATCTAAAGCGCAGTTACTGAGGATTCTCAGCGCTTCCGATAGCATTCAATGCGCTTGCAAGTTCCTTTTTGGGCTTTTTGATTTTAGCAGTGTATTCCAAATTGTTTTTTAGAATATCAACACAATCTTCATCAGACAATTTCGTTATAACGTCGAGTTTCAATCTTGCTCGAGATGTGCCTACATAGAAGATCAAAACATTTTTCGAGTTAAAGGTGTTCCCGTCAACATCAATCAGAATCACGGCATCAGCTTCAAGGCCCTTGAACTTTCTGCAAGTTGTAAACCTGTATTTGTTGCGATATATGCCATCTTTGCATTTATCAGCCAAGACGCTCTCATTTTCTGTCTTACATGTCAGAATCACTATGTCCAAATAACCATCAGCCTTTAACTCATCGATAGAAGCATTGATCTGTGCCAATACACTTTCATCGGAAGCACAAAAACGCAACTTTGCAGGCGTACCTTTTACGCAGCCTTCGAGTAAAAGCGGCTTTCTTACCGTTACAGGTCGTAATGATGTGGTAGCTATATTTTCGGTATTTCGGCAATTTTTGTATAATGTCAACTTGCAATCAGCATCTTCAATAAATCGCGGCATATGATCTGCCTGGATCATTTGAAGTCTGTCATAAAACACGTAAAAGGTACCGTTGTCGGGTTTGGTATCCGTGATTATCTCTTTGATTTGCTGCAAAATATCAGCCTCATCAATAACATCAATCCCGAAATCCTGACCTTCATCAACAATTACGTGTTGATATGGAAAAGACTCCGCTAAATACATATCTTCAAGGTTGGTATTCAACTTTGAATAATCCGGTGTAGTTGTGTTACATATTTTGCACGCTAATCCCGCAACGGTATAATAATCTACGTATTCTTCGGGATAATTCTCCGAAAGATATGTCTTTAATTTATTGTTGTAGCAGAGGAAAAGAACTTTTTCCCCGCACATAGCGTGTCGATGTGCCTTTTCAACCGCTATCATTGTTTTACCGGTACCGGCTGCACCGTTAATTACTGCGGTTTTTTGCTCGGTAAGGAAATTCAAAATACCTGCTTGTTCATTGAGAAGGCGATGAAAAACTATTTTCTTCAGGTCGTTGTCAAACGATGCGGTAGGAAAAATATTAAACTGCGGGCAAAAGATTTCTCTGATAATCTTCTTCTCATCATACTCACTCAAATCTGTTTTGATACCATTCGGTAACTCCGTTCCGAAGATTCGATCTATGTATTTTTGCGGATCTTCAAGGGCTTCCTTAGTCATAATAAGAGCTTTGTCTGCCTCAGAAGGCAAAGTCATGGTTCTGAGCCGAGTGTCACTTACCGAAGGGAACCAAACTGCATGAAGAAATTTGCATCGGGTAAGCATGCCGGAGAAACTGCTTCTTTCAATGTAATGAATAAGCTTGTATTTGTTAGATGACGCCTGGTTAAACGGACCGCCGTTGTGCATCGGTTCGCCGCTTGAATAATACCAGTACCCGTTTTCATATTTTACCTGTCCTGCTTTTGCTTCAAGGCACAAAACACCGAGTTTGCGATTGAAAATAACAAAATCCGTTTCGCTCTCGCGGAACATATTATCATTGACGGACGTAATTCTGAATGAATGGAATACATAATAGTCGTCCGAAAGCAATTTCAATGCGTCAAACATTAGCCCTTCTTGGCTTGCAGGATCAAATTGATGAGGCTTTTCCGGTATCAATATTGCCATACTATTTCTCCTTGATTGCACCTAAAATATCGTTTGCATTGATTGCGACATCATCGCCGCAAAAACATTTCCACTCTTTTGACACAACAGATTCGTATTCATCTCTGTCATCGGCAGAAAAATACATTACTTTTGAATTCTTCCACAGCAGAGTTGCTTTGTGTTTTTCGCTGTCACCGGCAATCATAAAGGTACAATCGTAAACGGGTTTTTCTTTTATTGAAAAGGACCCGGACATACCCGTTAATTCACCAAGCAATGATAATTCCGTCGGATTATCCGTCCACTCTTTTACCGTTTTCCATATATCGCCATACGATACATCGCTCATATCCGTACCGACTTCGGGGATAACTATTTGAGCACTTGTGCCATTTCCCCTTGAGGACGAGGGATGAGAATCCGTGCTTCCTCGGCTCCATAATTTGCTGCCGTAAATCTGCTCATAAAACAATCCCAAACGGTAGTTGCTAAATGTTCCTATTACCATGCCGCGATCCAAGAAAATATTAAACTCTTCACAACTCGTTTCAGGTATAAGGGTACACGAATAACAGGCAGCCAAATTGAGCGAATCGCGCCCCTGACCAAGACTCAGTGAGCAAACGGGATCATTTGAACAAGTGACGCTTGACTCAATAGCTTTTTTGAAAATGCTCGGGAAAGTATCGGGATAACCCTGGCGAACAAGTCCGCCGAGAGTGCCTTCCGAATCGCCGCTTGCCGTATAGATCAAGATTCCCGACATTTCTTTGCCTTCGCTGCTTTCGCTACAATATATTCTTTCTTTCAAGGATGCAATGCTATATCCGCATTCAAAACTGAGTTGCTTTATCAGCAAGTGCGAAATCGTATGCAAAAGAACATATTTGCTTGTAACAGTGCGCGGATTATTGGAACCGATAAACGATTTTTTGTAGTTCTCATTTAATCGGTCGATTCGGGACTGAAGTTCTTCGTTGCCGCTTCTCCACTTGTTGATTTCATCCGAATCAAACTCAATGAAAATGCCTTCTCCGCGGACTTCATATGCCGGATACCAGTTTGTTTCCGGTTCTTTTATGGAGACAACATTACCTTGTTTACCGACAGGCTCGGATTTGTCGGCAGGTTTTATGCGCGAAAATCCGGTTAATGCCTGTACTTCACGGATCTTATGGATTAAAGAAATACGTTTGACATATGGCAAATCATACGCTGTAATATCCGTGGACTCTCTTTGAAAATCTCCGTAGGAATCTTTCCCGAAAGATATTTCTCCGCTTAAAGCATCATACTCCTCAGCCCTATATTTTACACTTAGGGTGCTGTATTCTTCATCTGCCGGTTGACGCCATTTGCGTTCAAGTACGGGTTTAACCTTATCCCCCGATACGCCTATTTCCAGTCCAATACGATTTGAGTAAGTACCTATCTGTGCAACAATAAAGGCATCTTTGATCTCCTGTGTCATACCGGGGGTTCGCATAAAACCAGATATTAAAGTCTTGCACTCAACAAACGCATTGCTGTCTTCAATTTTTCTTGTAAGCAAACTTGAATACGGGGGAATAACCAAAGAGCTTGCCGTTACCGGAAAATACACCGATGAGCTGCCACGTTGTAAGACTTTGGGGTAGTCTGAGCATGATTCTTTTTTGTTCTTCCACGGATGTCTTCCAGTACATGTGAAGTCGTATTCATATCCGTGTTTCTTATCGAGATCTTCGAGTTTATCCTTATCGAAAGCACCTTTTAGCGTTGCCTTGGCCTTGCAATTTTCACAAGTAATAACTAAGCCCTCAAGACCTTCTGTTGAGGAAGCACCCGTTTTGAATGTGAGCGAAGGGCGATCGCAAATCTTTTTTGCACCGCCGAGATTCTGGCAATGGACCCATTTCACCCACGGAAAATCATCTATGTGTCCGTGTTCACAGACTGTTACAATACGTGCAACAACTAAATCTTGATTGCAGGACGGGCAGCGCATATGTTTAACCATATTAGGATCATCTTCTTTGGCGCGTTGCCGTGCTTTTCTTTTATAGTCTTCAATCCAAAGATTCAGTGGTTGAAACTTCCTGCATTTCGGACAAAAATACCATTCGGGAAAACGTGCATATGATATTCCTTCCTTACACCGCAAGTCATCTTTTCCTCCGGGCATGCCGAAATAATCAACATGCAATGCCTTTTCGAGACGCTCATCGTGAATTTGGATAACGCGCTCTTGCCAGTATTCCGGTGCTGCGGTCATAAGCGTTTGATCGGGGAAATCCACCATAGCCCCGACTCCGTACTGCAGAACAGCCTGAGAAGCTCTAACGGAGTGCGTTATGCTGTTCAATTGTATTTTAGAAGCAGAATCAAGTTCCATGATTTATTCCTCCCAAACCAACACATTTCCGGCAACGGAGCTGTCAACGTTACGCATGGATGTCATCGTATCAAAAGCGGTATCAGAGCGACTTGTATTAAATACTTTCAGTAACCGTCCTTCTCCGTCTTCGGGGTGTTTTGTCATATATTTTTCTCCGTATATGAAATGATCTTCACCGAAACCTTCGGCAATACGTTCCCATTCATCAACAATCACATCTATTTCTTCCGCAATTATTGCACTGTCATCATCCATACCGGAATTCATACGGCTAATGATAGAAGAGTCTCGTGCGACAATATAACTGCGAATTTTTGATATGCACTCTGAATACTTCTCACGAGTAAATGCAGCAGCACCGCTTTCCGGAGACAAATCTATATTCAGATGCCGTAATAAAGCTATTACGATAGCATGCAATGCACGTTCGCGCGCAGGCTTTGAAAAAGGCGTAGCTCCGGTTGGCTCAACATATTTATAGAACGATTCATGATATGGCTTGAACTGCTCATAATGAGATCTGTCTCTGCTCTTTGAACCATCATACATTGCAAAAGCCACACCAGGGAAAGAACGCCCGATTCGGCTTGATGCCTGAATATACTCACTTGTAAGTTTCGGCTGTCCGACAAGAAGCATAACATTCAAACGCGCAACATCAATTCCGACGGATATCATATTAGTCGCAAGAAGAACATTTGAAGCGTAGCGCTTATTTTCGATATTCTCTTTTGAATAAACGAGTTTTTCTAATTTATCCAGCGTTTCGTTCAGCTCGGTTGTGGATACACGGCTTGTCAGCTCATCAGCCCCTGCAATCATTCTCGCATCTTTTGCCGTTCCCAAACGATATGCAGTACGCTTGATAAAGTCTTTTACGTCATCGTCTACAAGTGTTGAACATTTTCCGAGATCCTTCAGACTGTTGAAATATACAGTCAATGTCCAAAACTTATCTTTTATTTCGCCCGGTATATCCATTGTGTTGATCTTTTGCAATAAAGCCGCAATGGAACGGACTTCCATCATCGCCTTCGTTTTACCGGACGGCATTAATCCAACATATAATCTTCCGTATTTGTTTGTTTCATAATTTACGGTTGATTCTCTTGCAAAAAACGAATCTTCGGCATCCAATCCCGGATGCGGAAATTGTGCTACTTCCCGGTCATAAAGAGCAGAACACTGTTCAGTGGCTCTTCGAATAGTGGCTGTGGAAGCAACTATTTTCGTTTTATTGCCCTTTGAACTGCACAAAGCATCAATGGCCGTTTCATATAGGCCGACCATTGTGCCCAGCGGCCCGGAAATCAGATGCAACTCATCCTGAATAATCAGTTCTGGCGAGCGATTCACACTATTTAATCCGAAAAAAGAACCAATTTCTTTTTTCCAAGGAAGCATGGCAAATTTATCGACAGTTCCGAACAATAATGTAGGGGGTGCCTGATAGAGTTCTTGGTCAACAATCTGTATCGGCAGTTTTCCGACTTGATTGAAATAACAACTTTCCTGCGGGCAGAACAACTCAAAGTGCCGATTGTTTTTCATTCTATAGCCAAACTGACCGATAAGATGACCGTCTTTTTTATCCTTAACCAATTTCGTTCCGCACCACGGACATTTTAACACTTGGAACTTGTTATGCTTATCTTTGTTTTCGCGGATGTTGTCGGCTGTCGAAGTCGTAAGCTTGTTTAGGTGCTCTTTTGCTTGATCATTTTTATTCGGAGTATGTTCACCGCCTATCCACAAACCGATCGATATTTCTTCCGCTCCGAGCGGATACGCTTTGTACTGCGGACGCCTTTCAAGAGAGTCTCGTCTGATAAACTCACAGGCGCAGATCAGCGTGGAAGCTCTTGTGAACTGTTGAGCAGCCAGCAGACGAAGAGTATACCGCATAATGACAGTTGTCCCTGCGGCATTTTCCTTATGTACTAATCTTCTGTAAAATATCGTAAACGCAGTTAATCCGAGATATGCTTCGGTTTTGCCGCCACCGGTAGGAAACCAAATAAGATCAACAATATCTCTATCCGGGCTTTTATCATCCGTTACGGAATCAATACTCATCAGGATAAAAGCAAGCTGAAACGGACGCCAGAAGTATTTATCTGCCGTAATGCCTTTTTCGTCAGCATAATCAATCTCATCAAGCATAGATGACAACACTTCGTCACCGGGATAACGATCAACATCAGAAGTGTTGCTTTGAAGTTTGAGATGAATTCTTTGCATAAACATTGCGCGATTTGCCAGCAAAAAGGCAGACCATTTTTCTTCTGAATCCGAAAGAGCCGCAACACCATTAACCATTCGATTGTAAGAGGTCATGCAACCGTCAATGTTTTTTTGCGCTATTTCATGATATCTGCCGCCGTAGGTCTCATCTATTGCCGACAGTTTTTCTGTCAGTTCGTCAATCCATGTTTTATATGCATTTACGAATTCATTCAACAGGCGTATTTTTTCTTCTTTGGATGTATCGTCCAGATCCGAAAGGTATCTCATGGAAAGGGTTTCGGAGTCAATGGCATATTTTGATGGCAGTTCAAAATCCATCTGAGGTACTTCGGTCATCGGGAAATAATCATTATATAATGTCCCGTTGCCGTTTCCGTCAATATCCCAATTAATTGACGTACCAAGACCGGTTCCGAAGACCTTTTTATTTCTATACTGAAGTTCAAGTGACTGTTCCTCGGAATCAAGCGTAGAAAAATCAGCCACTCCGGAATACTCATGAAAAACGAAAGCATTTTCGGAAGAGGAGATAACAATTTCGGGTTGAAAAATGCATCTGGCTCCGTTTGACTTTTCTTCCGAATCGTTTACAAGCATTATCGTAACGGAATATAACTCTTCGTTTATTTTTCTGCGGAGAGCTGTGATTTTTGCGGTAGTTCCGTCCAATTCCTTATTATTATCAATATAATCGGAATCATGAAACTCAAGGGAAACATCTACATTATGCGGGATGCGAACAAAGCCTCCGCGAAGTTGATCGGAAAGCTTGTACATGGAATTAAAGATATTGTATTCGTCAAAGTCCAGCAAATCTCGTTCTTCCAACTCTCGAACAGCTTTTTTGCTGACACCGCCGTTTGTAAACTTCAAGCAACGTTCGGATTTGTCGAATACAATATAACTTGACAATTGCTCCGGAACTGTATATTCATCCGGGTTGCGGGGACAAAACGGTATGCGGCAGTCATTAGCTCGCGCATGCTTATATGTAGCAAAGGAGACTTTACACTTGATAGAAGAAGAATCCCCGAAAGCAAAAAATGTGATTCCCATCGAGGAAGGCATGTTCTGTGCAGCAAGACCGATTTCATCATCGAGATTTGCCTCGCTTATATCATCCAGATCAAAGTCTTCCTTTATCCTATATCTGTCATCAGGTTGGTAAGAACGCTTGATAGTATTGCCCGTTTCTTCTCTCAAATCGGCGTCTTCTAATTCGTCCTCACCATCGAAAGGATTCTCGGTGCTTTCTTCTTTCGACTTGGCGCTATCATCATTGTTTGCGTTAATCTGATTGTTCCGGGGAAATAGTATTCCAATAGAATAGCGGACATCCGGAGAATTAGTAATGAGTTCGTGCGCTTCATCGGGAACGGATATTTCCGATCCCGGTCCGAGCAGTTCCTTTTTTACCAACTCAATGTATTCTTTTCTAACCTCTATCAGAGTTTTTGTAGTATCGTCAGCTGCCATCTTATACCTCCTATAAACTTATAGGTCTATTTGTCATATTCATCGGAACCGAACGGTTAACAAATGAAATCGTTTCAAGTCGAAGAATTTGAGCAACGGAATCTATTCGATCATAGATATCTGCATTTACCGTTCCGGGAAGCGGTGCACGTCCACTGAGCTTGTCAATGATAGCTTCACCGATCCAGCCCAATATCTCTCTGCGGATTCGTCGTATTGTTCCGCATGCTTCAAAATATTGATCTGCATGCTCAAGCATATCTTCGTCTTCGATAAGAAGGGCAATCTGTTCTATCGATTCTTGCTTGCGTGGACCTACTGTATGTGAATCCTCATCGAGCCATCCGCGAATAGTGATTTCCTGAACGGAAACCCCGTTTTTTATCATCTCTTTGGCAATCTCACTGGCAGGGATATTATTATCTCGCATATGTTTTTGCAATGCTTGCTTCCAACGTTTTGACATCCCGTAACAGTCAACAATATTATCGTTGACTTTATGTTCATTAATTAACCGCGCCAAAACGCTATCAACAATATCTCTTGTTTCGGCTGTATTCTGAGTAAAGACAAGAGTATCTCCTTCATTCAACTCAGATGCATTTATTTCTTTTACGACACCGTCACTTTCATCAAAAACATATGCTTTGTAAAACTTCGTAAAAAACACCTTTTCTCCGCTGTCGAATGTGCCGACAGCTATAACATCTGCATTTTGACTGCCTTGCTGTGAACCGAAAGACTCTACGCCTCGGAAAGAAGCAATTTCGTTTAATTGATTTATGTATTCATCCACATTCGCGTCTATTTCCGAAATCTCAATAATGTCAGTTTCAGAAGCATTATCCGAGTAATACAACTCGTCAATTATGGATTCGTCATCCGCTATTGTCGCAGCCGTATTCATCGAATTTAATTCGGCTATTTCTTTGCGGGCATTCTTCATTCGATACCTGTAAATATTTGATTCGAAATCGTACAACAGCGTTTCGATACGCGGCGAAGACATACATCTGAACGAATCAAAACGCTTGCCGTTGAAATTGCCGGTAATGATGATTCGATCATATAGTAAGGTGTTGTCAAAGCTATTTGCATTTACGACGGTAAGCAGTCGCTCATCATCCATGATATCGAAATATCCGGACTCGCGCATAACAGTCGCATAATACGACTTCGGAACAACAACGGCAATGTGTTTGTCTTTGTTTTCCGCAAGAACAGCTCGCAGATAATTCTCTTTTTCCGAATTATCCATAAGGAAAAGATATGAGCTTTCAAGAAATGAGACCACCGATTGGGCTTTTTCTTGTAATGCCTTCGGGAAAGAGCCAATCGCAGCATTCAGGTCATCTATGCGCTGCTCGATTGACGGTATTTTCAAAATTCCGGCGGTTATACACCGTTCTAATTCGGTGATCTTAAAGACCGACGTCAAAAAGATGTTTATCAAATAACATGCAGTAATGATGAAATCTTCTTTTTCATCCGCAATATAATCAGAATTTCTGATTGAAAAAATTGCTTTTTTGAAAGCCTTATAATCGTCCCATGAAAACCATCCATTGACTGTGTATGGTTCGATGTTTCTGTCGATAACAGCAGATACTTGCCTGGCAAGTTCCTCAACATACTTGTTTTCCGCTTTGGGTGGCAATGAATTTGAAAGCAGAAAATCCTTCGAACACAAAAACACATTCGGCGCAGAAACTTCTCTTATAAGCGGCAGGGCATACTCGCAATCCATGTTCATCAAAACATATATGTACCGGAGTGATTGACGATTCAGTAGCTCTGGAAGTTCGGAAAAGCTTCTGGACACGGTTTCGTTACCGAATACCATAATTCCGATATGTTTGTTTCCTCTCTTTGAAATGACAAGCTGACGGGCTACAGAGATTTTTCCTGCAATTTTCAGTATAGGTTCCGTTTTGGCGGTATTCCCACCATATGGATAATCATCGTTTTCCGAAAAATAAGATGCCGTTACGAGGTCAAGCAGTTTCGCTTCCTTATCGTTGAAACGGAGTGAAACATGGTCAATCAAATAATTTGCCTGTTCACGTGGGAGCACAAGAACCACCGACACATTTAGTACGGAGGGAATATCCTCCGTCTTATACTCCAGCACCTCATTATAAAAGTCTTCACGAATAGTACTTTTTTTCGCAATCCGCGTCCATCAAACCTTTTTGAAGCTCCGAAGTACGGCTGAATGTATCCCCACCTTTTTTGCGGAACAAATGTTTTGTTGCCGCCGCCCTGCGACAGCAAGACATATGTTATATCTGGGGCAGAGGGAAGATTCGTGTATCCGTTAAAAATATATCTTTCCTTTTTCTTGTCGCCATATAATACTGTGTCACCTTCCTGCAACGACGCAATAACATCATCAGTTTGGTATTCGTTATACACAAGGCATGTTGCAAGGGCATAAGCGAGGGCAATAGCATCAAAACATACCGACCCTGTATGCAGGACAAAACCGACATTATGCTTTTCTTTCTCGGTAACGGAAGAAAGAAATTCAGCATAGGTGCGCATGAGCAATTCTTTTGATATGATTTGGCCATCAATAAGCAAATCGCATTTGTCAATTATCCTGTCAAGTGCCTCTTTCGCGGTCATTTCTTTCTCCTCTCTTCCGATTATCACATGTCAAAAAACGTATATTTTCTACTATCAACCTTGATAACACATTCTGCTGAAGACAGTTGTTTTAGAATTTGCGATGCACGAGCCGATGTACAGTGCAAAAATTCCATTAACTCTGAATTGCAAAATGCTTCTTTGCTTGAAAAATGATATACTACGTCAAAATACTTATTTAGCGTATCTTTTTGCAAATTATCAGCCAATTTTTTCTCTATTTTCTTGCAGATACGAAACTCTTTGCCGTACATGGAATACAACCGTTTTTCCGTCTCCGAGAATTCACTTTCCATCTTTGAAAGGCAGTTCTTGATAAACAGAGCCATCTCTTCAATAACGGGAATTGTTACGGAATTCCCGAGCTGCTTATATTGTTGCGTCATTGGTATGCTTTTGGGGAAAGAAAATTGTTCTTTCTTGTCTTTATCCAAAAAACCGTATCCGATAAAGCCTTGTAACCTACCCCATTCGGTTGGTGTCATTGCACGGATGTTTTTTCGGTTAATTTCAGAATACTTTCCTTTTACAGTTGTACCGGCACACTTTTTCCCGTTTACTGGGTCATATATCAAGTTCCTTTCTCTGCCAGATCCTCCGGTTGCAAGCAGAGTATTCGCAACCGGATTATCTACGCCGGGAGCATTTACAATTCTGTAGCCGAAACCGTTGCCGTTATTTTTCTGACGTTCTATATGCTTTTCAAGTGTAAGCAAATATCCTGATGAGAGAAAATAACGAGCTGGAACATCTTTCTCGAGTATTTCATTCAAACTATCGTATATTGCCACACGTGAGCGTTTCTCTGGCATGGATTTCGGTAATAAGGAAACGTGTTTTCCGAAATATGCACGACTAAATGCAATAATGTATACGCGAGGGCGATTTTGCGGCAAGCCGAAAAATCTACTATTGCGAACGAATGATCTTGAATATTCTTTTAGATTTTCGAGATTCCCGTGAGGATAACCGATAATTTCATAATCTAACTCCTCATCAAGAGTTTTTATTATGGTTTTGAAAGTGTTGCCTTTATCGTGGATAATCAGATTTTCAACATTCTCAAGAAATACAACTTTTGGCATCGTATTTTTAATGATTTTTGCAATCTCAAAGAATATCGTACCGCGTGTTGCATCCTCAAAACCGAGTTTCTGTCCGACGCTGCTGAATGCCTGACATGGGAATCCAGCGAGCAGAACATCATAATGCAACTTTTTAACTGTTTCTTTGAAACCGTCGGTGGTTAAATCGTTTCTCGGATTATCATGGAATAGGTGCTCATAAGTAGTGCAGGCAAGTTCATCTATTTCGGCGGAAATAACGTTTTGAAAATCTCCGGCAAGCTCAAATCCCCGACGTATTCCGCCTATACCGGCGCATAGATCTATTGTTTTGTATGGCATTATCTTTCCTCCAACCTTTTAACAACAAGATCAGCGCAAGCGGATACATCTTTCTTTATTTCTTTTCCCCAAAAGCGAATTACAAGCCATCCTTCACTTTGAAGTTTCTGATTTACTTCTATATCTCGTTGTATATTTTTTTCTATTTTCGGAATCCAAAAATCTTGATGAGATTTGATTTCCTCTTTTTTCGTTTCCCAATTATAACCGTGCCAAAACTCACTGTCACAGAACACGGCGATCTTTTTTCCGATAAAAACAATATCAGGATGCCCGAATACTTTATTAGAGTTCTTTTGGTATCGAATGCCTCTGCTCCAAAGTTCTCTCCGGAGCAGTAATTCGATTTCTGAGTCCTTGTTTTTTACGGCTTGCATATTCTTATGCCGTTGTTCAGGCGTGTGTTTATCCATTTTACATCCAGCTTACTTTATTTGTATTTTGTCCATAACGATCTTATAGATTCTGTCACAAAACGCTTGATTATCATTGAGCGTTTCCAATAATGCGATGCGTCTCACCTTATACTCATCCCACAATTCTTTTCCGACAATTGCTTCATAATCAAGCGGAGGTGGCACTAAATCTTCAAAGGCACATAACACTTCATATCGTTCATTAATAGCATCATCATTCATGCCTTGTTTTTTTAAGCGAAGGATATTCTCTTCTGATTTATACCAAGCCTTAAAGCTTTTTGATCCCTTGCTACTATTGCATTTTTGGCAACACGGAACCAAATTGTGAATATCCGTAATATAGCCGGTCGGCATTCCATTATTGACAAGTGGCTTTAAGTGATCTCTTCCATTGCCGTCGCCAAGACAATAGGCACATTGTCCTTCTTTGATCCCCAAAAGGGAGTAATATGTAGCAAGCTCTTCTTCTGTTGGACGAATAAACGGAGTAACCGATATGGCAAATGCATTGCTGATGGTTGAACTTCGCCCTTTTAAGTCTGACTTTGTCGGCATTTTATATTTCATGGCAATTATTCCTTATAGTGAAATCATACGGGCAAATGCATTTCAAATTACAAGACTGAGAAAGTCTTTTTTCGAAATATCAATACCACTGTGAGCTAATCTGTCTTTTCTCTCATCATATAATTTTTCAGCAGCATATATTTTTTCTTTTTCGATTCCAAAATGCAGCAATCTATGGCAAACAGGGCAAAGGCACACAATATTTGCATATACGTCTATACCGCAGTTAAATTGGTTCTGGTACTTCAACGGAATCAGATGGTGCCCTTCCATATAGGCTTTACCGGTAGACTTTGCGGTGAATGTCAAATGCTCATGATTATGCTCACACATGTGATGTGCGCCCTCAATCGCCTGTGAAATCAATATTTGATTTCTGGCCCATCTCGTCGAAACAGCAGTCGATTGCTTCGGAATGCTTACTACAACATCCATTGTTTCAATGTTTTTGTCGAAGAAAGCCGTATCCTCTGTTGCAAAACTGTAAAAATGCTTAAATGCAACGCTATACATGTTGTGTCCGACAGAATCCTTCTTTTTGAATTCTTCATTGTTGGTCAGAAATAAGAGAATACCGTCCAAATCTTCAACGCTCTTAACTTCAAAAACATTTTTGATGGGATAGTCGTATTTGGCCAAGAGAGAATTGATCGTATTAAGCCCCGTGATATAGTGACCGACAGACTTGTCAGTAACTCCACGGGTTATTTTTATGTACTGCTTAAAATACTCAAGAAGCATTTTGACATCTCCTTATAAGTATCCCAATAATAGAATAGCATTAATACTGTCCCATAAAACGGACATCACTTCTTATCGGGTACAAAATCCATAATATCGTTTGGTTCCACCTCAAGGGCAGCACAAATCGCGCCGATCACATCGGTGGTGATATCTTTATCGTTGGCAAGCTTGTACATTTGATAATGAGTGATGCCGGCGGCTTCTTCCAGATCCTTTTTTTTCATGTTTCTGTCAACAAGGATGTGCCACAGTTTCTTATAACTAACAGCCATTTTGAATCTCCTTTATGAGCTATTTGGCGCTGGATACAATAATGCAAATGTAGTATATCACAGTTCGACCGAAAAATCAAGAATATGATAAGAATTTCAAACTTTCGGCAAGAAAAATAATGATCTGTTTGAAAGAATCAAAAGAGCATTTTGCCGGTATCGGCAAAAATCTACGATATTTTTACTGACTTTTTTCTGAATTTTGCCGATAGAGCAGAAGAAAAATGGTCCGGCTCTGCCTAAATTGGCAGAGCCGGACCATTTTTCGTATTTCTTTCGTGTTTTATTCGTCTTTTCGAATGTTGCCCCGTTTTATCGCTCAATTAAGTCTTCCATCGAGCATCCAAGTACTTTTGAAATGCGGTATAAAACATCGGCATTTGCCTTATTGATGTTTTTGTTCCTCTGCTCATACATTTGGATGGATCTGAGGCTGACACCCGACTTTTTTGCAAGTTCTGCTTGTGTACAACCATATATTGTGCGAATTCGCTTCAAGTTTGTTTCGGGAAATAACTTCCTCAAGCGTTCATCCATGATAACTGCGAATTTTGAAACATCGCCTCATGGAGCGTATAATACATTTTTCGTAATTCATCAAAGCCGAACGCACGAAAAATGGCGCTGTATTTTCTACCCGACCACCACTGATAATAGGCGATAGTCCAACCAATCCAATACTCGATTGAACGGCCAAAACGGTCTGCCGGCATTTCCGTGAGTTCTTTCCCGGTAGTTTCTGCAACAACATCTGCTGCAATCTCTATTCCACTTTTACCCACAAGATATGCCGGCTCACCGTTTTCCATTTTTTTGCTGACAGAACTTACAACAAACTGTTTGATAAAGCTTTCTCCGGGTATTTTACAAGTATTGATCGCATAATCAAATGCTTCACCAAGCACCGCCTGTGCCTTACTCAGATACATTTTTTGATATGAGTGAAGCATCTTTTTCATATCTCCTCTTTCAGATAATCCATATACGGCGCCTTATCGGTTACGAAGGTATCGAATGTGAACTGAGCGCCCAAGGCGGAAGCCGGTGATGAAGCTGTCGAGGGTAGACTCGCCGTTGACGGATGCCCATGCATCGACATACCGGATGAAGCGTTTCTTCTCCTCACCGGATAGTTTATCCGTGAGGAAGTCCTCGCTTTCGTTCAGCATCTGCATATCTCGCTGCACCTTTTTATTCTGCTCGAAGCTGCGTGCCTGCGGGTCGATATTGCCGTAGTAGAACTCTTCTATGAAATTTGTCATGGCAGTTTCTCCTTAAATTATTGAGAAACCCGTGCGTCCATGCCGTAAAAAATGTAGTGTTTTCAATGGTTTTTGTTCGTGTTCTCACACTTCCGTATCACTCTGCGGGACCATTTAGGAACTGTCTTTTATGACAGTTCTTTTTTTGTCGGGTTATGAGCACGATGAGCGGTGCTCGTTGGGGCGAAGCGGTGCGCCGCTGCCTGTGGCAGATTAAGGCGTGCCGCTGAGGTGAAGAAATAAGGAGCATTGCGATGCGCTCCAAGCGAGCATATGCGACTATATTTCTGAGGGGCAAGCAAGGCGTAGCCTTGTGAGATGTAACCCGGAGGTCGCAGGTTCAAGTCCTGTCCCCGCAACCATTTAGGAACTGTCTTTTATGACAGTTCTTTTTTTGTCGGGTTATGAGCACTATAAGCGGTGCTCGTTGGGGCGAAGCGGTGCGCCGCTGCCTGTGGCAGATTAAGGCGTGCCGCTGAGGTGAAGAAATAAGGAGCATTGCGATGCGCTCCAAGCGAGCATATGCGACTATATTTCTGAGGGGCAAGCAAGGCGTAGCCTTGTGAGATGTAACCCGGAGGTCGCAGGTTCAAGTCCTGTCCCCGCAACCATTTAGGAACTGTCTTTTATGACAGTTCTTTTTTTATCGGGTTATGAGCACTATGAGCGGTGCTTGTTGGGGCGAAGCGGCGCGCCGCTGCAATCGGTGATCAAATGATAGAGATTCCGTTTTCCGATTTCGTTTTGCACCAGAAGAACGATAGAATATCCGCCCTTAATCCCGGGATTCCGGCGTGGGGCGCAGGAGACAAGTCTCCATCCCATAGATGACCTTGAAAAAGTCCTGTTCAGCGCCCGGATCTATTCCGGTTGCCCGGCACTCCTTGGCTGTTGCGCTCCACAGCGATTTGCAGGCCTCCGCTGCCTCCGGAAAAGCATAGGCAACACCAATGTCGGTGATGGCCACGGCGGACATAGCTTCTTCTATGGCCGCTTTTATAATTTCTGCCGCACTGTTGACGGCTCCGACACTGCCAAGCTTCGTATGGCAGTGCAGTTCTACCCGTGTCCCGGCATCCGTATTGCTGTGATCCATCCTGTATGCACATCCCTTCTCTTTATTTCGTATCGATATTACCTCATGACATCTCCCGTTTTTGTCCCATGTCATGGGGTATTCTTTTTGCAGAAGGGAGTGAACAACATATCATGAAAGATAAACATCAGCCGGCATATATTTTATCCCGCTCTGCTGCCGAAAAGCTGCTGCAGGACGGATTTCCGCGCAACACGTTCGTCATCAGCTTCTATGATCCCCCATCCAAGCGAACCGGGCAGGTATCCCAGCCGCCGGATTATAGTGGAATGCCTCCGGATGTATTTTATGTGCCTCTACATGACATCGACCTTGAAATTCTGGAGGAATACGGCCTTTCCTACGACACTTATTTTCCGGAAGCGCCCGCTCTTGCCGCATTCATTTATGACGCCATGGAGAACGGAGGGAACATTGTCTGTCAGTGCGAGTATGGGCAAAGCCGCAGCGCCGCCTGTGCCGCAGCAATTCGGGAACATTTTTATGGGGAGGGCATCGAGATTTTTGCGAATTACCGTTACTACCCCAACCAACTGGTTTACAACAAGCTGAAAGCGGCGCTGGATGCGGAAATGCTTCGCAGGGACGGTGATGGATATGGGCTACGGCAGACGGCAGGAGACACAGCGGAGACTGAAAAAAGTATACAAAGTAGGCAAGTATTGGATTGACTATATGACATTGGGGATGCGTGCTGCCTGAATGTGAACGGAGATGTCTTGTGCTGCGGTGACACCATGGCAAGAGGTTATACCATGGGGATGTCATTACAAGACACAATCACCTATTTGTATTGCGGCGATTTTCCCTTTTGCAATTATTGGGAGCCGGAGTATTACCTCAAGCCCCTCAGCGGCACCCAGCGCCTTTTGCGGCCGGTCAGCAACTACCTAAAGGGCAACCGCGATATCGAGCTGCCGGTCCTTTCGCTATCCCTCGTTTCACAGCTTCAAATCACAAAGCACCTCGTCGACTTTATCGCCGTAGCCGGGGTCTGCATGGATTTTTTCCGAAAGCAGCTTCATGAAGCTGCAATTCTCCGGCAGCTCACCGGTGAACAGCTCCGCCCGGTACAGCGGAGAAATCAGGCGATAGAAATCAAACCGATATTCCGTGGCATAGTAGTGCCCGTGCAGCAAGGCACCCTGACCAATGCTGCCATTCAAATTGGGAAACAAACACCACAGACCGCAGCAGCCACTGCGCACCTGAATCAGCAGGCAGTAAAACGGCAGCGGTGTGTAGGGACGGCAGTCGATGCGCAGAATATCCCCCGGCTTATATGGCGTGGGAAGGATGAGATCGTTGCCGCCAAAAGCCCGTGCACAGCGGGGATTGATACCCGGCATTTTCGGCCGCTGTATAAAATACTGCGGCTCTCCCTCCGGCGAAAGAATGTAGGTGCGTACCGCAATGGGAAACCCATCTGAGAGTGGTTTTGCATTCCAGTCATACAGCTCCATGGTCCAGAACTGCGTTGTCCAGTTATCGTCGTATTCAGCGCGATAGGCACGGATGGACTGCTGCGCCTCCGCCAGACTCCGCACGGCGAACGGCCCGTCCAGCGTGTCTACGCTGCGCTCTTTCTCATTATATCCAAGGAGCTCCACGATGAACCGGATGCCGGGAAGTTCTGCGCTTTCCAGCGGTTTTCGTGCCGTATCCAAAGCATACAGCATTTCCTCCACGTCATGTCTCTCTTCTTCGGATACTTCCGCCTTCAGCCGGAGCAGCAGCTCCCGCTTCCGGTACAGGCTCACCGGTGCACCGCAGATGATCTCGGCATACTGCGTGCAGTTGAGCTTCTCCGGCGGTGCCATCAGGTACTCCCGCAGCTCCGGGGACTCCAACAGGGATAGGATTTCTTTTTTCGGTTCATCGTTCATTTGTCTCGCCTCCTGACAGAGAGTCTATCAAAGCAGATGAGATAAAAAGAGGGCACCGGGAAAAGAATTCCCGATGTCCTAATATGGCCATCTTATTTCTTTTTGTTCTCAACAAAATATGCGTAACTCTTGTGGTTATCCGCACGGTGCTTCTTTGCAATTTCTCCCCAGTCAGCGAGTTCATCTTCCAGCGTCTTCCCACCTGTTCGGGCGCAGCATTCTGCGTACTGCTTGTCGTTCAGTTTACTCCACGGCCCAAAGCTGCCGATATTATACGCTTCCATGATATATCTATCCAACGGTATATGGAGTTTTTTAATATTAGCGGCATTCCAGAAGAACTCCGGGATTTTGCTCAAACCTTCGTCATCATCTATGCTCTTAAAAATAACAGCAAAGACTTGCAGATACTTTGTGGTCATATTTATCCATTTCTGCGCTTGACCATAAGACAGTCTCTTTTCGGTATAGACTTTCTGCAATTTCCCACATAGCTCGCAATGCCAACTGGTATAATCGCTTTCTGCGTCAAGAAGGTCCAACGCTTTTTTTATTTTTGATGATGCCTCAAACCGAAGTTCCCATTTTTCTTGATATTGATGCTCTGCAAATCCTTTCAGCGTGTGGGATGCCATATCTACATAAGCACGATCAATTGCGGCATCAATTGGGTTCTCCATATCGCCAAAATAGCACTGTAAAATGAAATTATGGCATTTTCTTTCAAGATCATTCATTTTTTACATTTCCTCCCATTATTGATATTTTTCCAGTGCTTGTTGCAGCTGGGTTTTTACATTTTCCCGCAGCTTTTTCGGTTCCAGTACCGTCACATCCGGGGCGAAGCTCTGGGTGAAGTGGGCGGCGGATATCTCGTTGGCGTAGACCAAAACGGTCACCGATTCCTCTGTTTCGTCAGAAAACGCCACATCCTTGCCGAACAGGTCGATCACATCGCCGATCAACGCCCAACAGACCCGGAACACCGCCCGGCAGTTGCCGCCGTAATACATATTAAACGTGCTTTTTCACCAGTTCCCGCACCGGCTGTACGGAATGTGCCGAGAAAACAGCAAGCTGTCAATCAGCAGCCGCAGCTCCCCATCGGTGAATTCCCGGCTGAGGTAAAAATCCGAAAGGATGTAGCTCTCCTCCAATTCTCCGGTCTTGCTGTTGGTCATCCTTTTTAATTCTATCAGACTCTCCTTGATTTTACAAGCAGGCGTGGGACAAAAACGGGGCATACCGCTTGCTATCATGAGACCGTGCATACAGCGGGTTGAAAATCGGTATTCTTTTGATGTAAAGGATAAGCAACATGAAAAAGGGAATTTTCGGTGCATGGATTTCGATACGAACCATCCCAAGCTCATAATCGCAGCGGTTGCATGCGACAGAAACGGTTTGACGAATGAGGCGGCAGCATTCAGCGTAAGGCTGAGTGCTTTTTTATTCGGCGCACCCCGGCGGTGCATAAAACGGTGGCGTTTCGGCTTACACGGTCCAGGCGGTTCCGAGCATTTTCAAAAGCAGGTCGCGGTACGTAAGTCCTGCGGCACGCGCCGCTATCATGGTGAGGCAATTCTGATTTTTTCTGTGCGGACGAACACCGCCGGTGATATTCGGCTTCGCGTTAAAATCAAATATTTTAAACACACCGTTTTTATCCTCGCGGCAGTCGATGCGTACAAGCCCTTTTATTTTTAAAGCCTGTGACGCGGCAACACAATCCTCTTTTATTTTAACAAGCTCCTTTGTGCCGTCTTTTGCAGGCGGTTCGCTTTGTTGATACAAAATCGCAAGTTTCATTTTTCTCGCTTCCGAATTCTTTATTTCAGCGTTATTTTATCGCCGATACCGTGGCTTTTCAAGGGTATCGCCCTTACGGCAGGCAAGCAAAGTCACACTCGCGTGCTATTTAAAATATAATGCATTGAGGCTTTAAACACCGGAAAGGCTGTGATTTTTTTATGAAGCGGGCAAAACGAATACTATCTTTTCTTTTAATGCTCCTTGTTGCGATTTCGGCATCTGTGCTGCATGTTTCGGCAATTTCCGCCGACACCGACGAGGTTTTTTCGGGAATAGACGTCAGCGTTTATCAGGGAGATATAGATTTTGAACAGGTTAAAAGCAGCGGAATCGAAGTTGTATATATAAGAGCGGGATACGGTTTTTCCGTAACCGACCCGAAATTCGAGGAAAATTACACCAACGCGACAAAGGCCGGTCTTAAATGCGGCGCGTACTATTTTGTGACCGCACGAAATACCGAGCAGGCATATTTGCAGGCAACGCGCTTTGCCGAGCTTATAAGCAGAAAAGCCTTTGCTGCAAGACCTGCCATGGATTTTGAGGAATTCGGCAGTCTCGGGAAAAACGGCATAAATATTGTGGGGCTCGCATTTATGCAAAAGCTCCGAGAGCTTACGGGAATAGTGCCGATTCTTTACACCGACGCATACAACGCCTCGGAAACCTGGGACTGGAATTTTGCGCAGTTTCCGCTCTGGGTTGCCGATTATGACGCGGAAGAACCGTATGTTACAAGCAATATTTGGCAGAGCTATGCGGGATTTCAGTACAGCGACCGCGGCGAAATTCCGGGGATTTACGGCAATGTTGATCTCGACAGGTTTACTTCGTCGGTATTTTTAAACGGCGCAAACGAAGTTACGCCCACAAAGTCGCCCGATGCCATAAGATATACGGTAAAGCGCGGCGACACGCTTTTTATGGGGAATAATGAGTAATATTAAAGTATAAGATAGTTTGTTTTATACTTTTTATTTATCAACAACGCTTTTATCAAGTTTAAGGTAGTGATTAATAACATGATTGAAAAAACACCTAAAATAGTGTATAATGTATTTGATATGTGTGAGGTGTAGTTATGAGAGATTTTACTGATTCTATTAAATTTTCAGTGGTAAGAGATAATCTGGAAAAAAATAATGGTAGAATATGTTGTGAAATTTGTGGTAAAGAGTTAAAATCCATAAATGAATGTCATTTTGATCATATAGAGGCTTATGCTAAAGGTGGTAAATCAATAAAAACAAATTGTCAAATTTTATGTTCTGATTGCAATTTGAAGAAAAATGATAAAGAACTTGCTGATTTCCTTTTAGATGAAAAAGCAAAGAAATTTTTAGAAGGTAATATTATTGACGAAGACGGACTTAATATCAAAAAGGAAAATGATAGTTTAAATAATATAAACATTGAGTTAGAGGAAATGACTAAAGAAAAATTTGATATAATGGTTTCTTCTTTTATTGCTGATAAAGGAAATATAACAAAGGTTGATTTTAATAGAGTATACAATAATTTGCCACCTATTAAATATGTTTATAAATATTATGGAGATTTTTCTTCTTTGAAACAAGAATTTAATTTAAAACAAATCGTGTGGAATAGAGAGACAATAAAAGAAGCGTTAGAAAATTATGTGAAAATTCATGGTGATATTTTTCAAAAGGATTTAAAAACTTGTAATGGTTTACCTTCTTATCCATGTATTATTAAATACTATCCAGAATATGAAGGTTTAAATGAACTTAAAAATAATTTGTTTAATTTAAAAATTAGAAATCAATGGACTAAAGAAAAGGTAATAGATGAAGCAAAAAGATTTGTACAAAAAAATGGAAAAATAACTTTAAAAGATTTGACTTTAAAAAATAATTTACCAACTGCAAGAGTAATATATAAATATTTTGGAACTATGGAAAATTTCCAAAAACTTGTTGGTTCTCAAATTTCTAAAAAAAATGAATTAATAACTATTTCTGATATTGACAAATATGTTGAAGAACTATTTCAGGCAAGAGATAGAATATTTAATACGAGAAAAGATTTATTAGATGTGTTTCCAGTATCTGAAAGTGTTATTTATAAAAATTTTGGTACTTTTGATTTGTTTTGTGAAAAATATAATATAGTAATTAAGAAAAAGAAAAAAGCAAAATTTACAAAACAAGAAATTGATGATATTATTCTTGCTTACATAAAAGGTGGGAATTCTATACCAAAAGTTGCTAAAGATTTAGTTAAATTAGGTCTACCATCTAGAGATGTTATTATGAGATATTATAAAGATTGGCATGAACCTTTTATTTTATATTCCAAATTATATGAAAAAATAAATTAAAAAAACTTATCATCCTATAAATTTTAATGAAAATTAGAATTTAGGATGATTTTTTTGTTTCTTGAAATATTGAAATAACAATATAAACCCTTTATTTCATCCTTTATATCAACCTACGAAGTAGGATGAATTTTGCAAGTGCAAAATAAGATTTGCACATACCAATTCCTTATGAAATAAGGGATTAATTGGTGTTGTTGTGCAAACATCTTATCCTGCTGTTACATAATTTGATTAATCATCAATGTTTTTTAGGATGTTAGACAAAACTTTCTATAGTCAAAGACTTGACTCTTCTTTTTTTGTAGAGGTAACATGCATCATGCGAAGGAGATGATGTATATGAGAAGATTTAATTTATATTTACCTGTGTAGTTATTTGAACGAATTAAATTACTTTCAAAATTCTATAATATTTCCATAACTAAATTAATGGTAGAACTACTAGAAATCGGATATATAGATATGATAGATACAAGAAAGAAATAAATAAGTTTATAAAAATGAAAGGGTTAGGTGAAGAATATGGAGATAATAATTTTTAATTTAATGGAGGTTTATGATAGCAAGTAATATTGTTAGGTATGTTATAGGCATACCAAATAATATTACTAAAACAAAATTTAAAACCATAGAATTTATTGGAGGTATTAAACTCTATGGTTAAATACAAAGTTAATTTAAAGTTTAAAGAAGATGGAAAATCTTTAAATGAAACAATAACTGAAGTATTAAAAATAGAATTACAAAAGAAATTGAATATGACTTGCAATTATTTAAATAGAGAACTACCATGTAATCATACTCATTATTCCCAAAGTGAAGGGAGTAGTAATTAATGATTGGGAATAGTAGTTTTAAAGTAGGAATTTATATAAGATTATCAAGAGATGATGGAAACATTGAATCAGATAGTATTATTAGTCAAAGAAGTCTACTTAATCAATATATCAAAGAGAACAACTATAGTTTAATTGATGAATATGTGGATGATGGATTTACTGGAACAAATTTTGAAAGACCATCATTTAAAAGAATGATTAAAGATATCGAATCTGGAAAAATTAATATGATTATTACCAAAGATATGTCAAGACTCGGTAGAGATTATATAGGTACTGGAGAATTAATTGAAAAGTATTTTCCGAATAAAAATGTTAGGTATATTGCTATTAATGATGGGATAGATACATTCATAGATAATACCAATAATGATATAGCACCTTTTAAAGCCATAATGAATGATATGTATGCTAAAGATATTTCTAAAAAAGTTAAAACAAGTTTGCATTCTAGAATGAAAGAAGGATTGTATGTATCTGGTAGATGCCCATTTGGTTATATGAAAGATCCAAATAATAAAAATCATTTAGTTGTAAATAATGAACAAGCAGAAGTAGTTAAATTAATATTTGATTTAGCGCTTAAAGGTAATACTTACCACTATATTGCTCAAAAATTAACTAAAAGAAAAATTAAAACTCCAGCATCTTATTATAACTATGTGTGGAATACAAAATGTAGTACAGAGTGTATATCACAAGAATATGGTGTATGGGTTGATACAACAATTAAAGCAATTTTAACTAATAGAATTTATGTAGGTGATGTAGTGCAAGGTAAAACTAAAAAGATTAACTATAAACTAAAGAAAACAGTTAAGAACAAACCAAATGATTTTATAATAGTAGAAAACACTCATGAAGCAATTATAGATAGAGATACATTTAATTATGTTCAAACTTTATTACCTAAAAATGTTAAAAGACCAGAAAAGAAACGATTTTATTTATTAGATGGACTTTTATATTGCGGTGATTGTAAACATCGTATAACTATTAGATATCAAACTAAAACTGGCAGAAGTTATACAACTTGTGATTATTATAGAACATACTCAAAATATCATGTTTGTACTACACATACAAATAATTATGAAACATTAGAAAAAGTTATTTTAGATAATATTAAAGATGTATGTAAAAATTATTTAAATAAAAATAAAATAAAAGATTCTATTGGCAATATAAAATTTGAAGATAATATTTTAAAAATAAAAAAACAAATAGAAAGTTTAGAAATCACTAATAATAAATTAATTGAAACTTTAGATAAAAACTATATGAATATGTTAAAAGGAATTATTGATGAAGAACAATACATAAGAATAACTGAAAATCTAAAACAAGAAATATTTAATAATAAATTAAGTATTGATAATCTTAAAAATGAACAAATAAATGAAAACAAAGTAGATAATAAACAAATAGAAAAAAATATAAATGAATTTTTATCATTAGAAAATCCAACTAGAGAATTAATAATTAATTTAGTAGAAAAGATTTATATCTATCAAGATAAAACGATAGATATTATATTTACATTTAATAATGTTACATAAAAATTGTATCTGGCGACACGCTTTGGGGGATTGCAAAGAAATTCGGCGTTACGGTGTCGGCTGTCGTAAACGCAAACAATATCAGAAATCCCAATCTTATATACGTCGGAGAAGTGTTTATAATCCCCCATATGACGTCCGCGGAAAGCTCCGGATACACGCTTTACACGGTAAGACGCGGCGACACTCTTTGGGGAATATCGAGAAAATTCGGCACAAGCATAAACAGCATAGTCGCGCTTAACGGCATTAAAAATCCGGACCTCATATATGCGGGCGAAGTGTTTAAAATACCCTCTGCCCGCTCGGAACAAGCCGTAATTTACACGGTAAAGCGCGGCGACACGCTTTGGGGAATATCAAGGAAATTCGGCACCACCGTTGAAAATCTGGTAAAGCTGAACTCCGTTAAAAACCCGAATCTCATATACGTCGGGGAAAAGCTGATAATCGGATGACAGACAAAAGCCGTCCGCACCCTTTGAAAAACTACGAGTGCGAACGGCTTTTAAGCAATATGTGTTTTATTTATTTGTCATTTTGAAGTGCAGACGGCTGAGCGACTGTATGAGCCTGTAATGCTTGAAATTATATTTGCGAAGCAAACGCAATTTTCCGCTCTTGACGGAGCTGAGCTCATATATTTCGGGGCTTAATTCCTTTGCCTTGCGGTCGAATTCCATAAAGCGTTTTCTGTTTTCCATATCGCTGTCGGGATAGCTCGAATATATTGCGCTCTGCGTAATTATAAGGTCTGCTATGCAGGTCCTCATATAATCCGCTTTTGCGCTGTCTGCCTTATCCGAGGAAATATAGTCCCTGTAAAAGTCAAACATATGGAACGTAACCCTGAGATGGTCGTTTATATGCTTTTGGAAACCGAGGATACTCACGCTCTGAGTTGAGAGCGCAAGCCTGTACATATAAACATGCAGGTCAAAGAATGTCACCTTGTTTACAAAGGGCACCGGGAACATAACATATTCGACATCCACATAAAAGCACTTTTCGTCAATGACAATGTTATTATCTTTAAGCACGCTCGTCTTTATTACAAGGGCGTGCATAGGTATATAAACCTTATTTGCAACATCGGCGAAGTCATATTCCGTACCGTCTTTGAACTGCGGAAAATCAACAGCCTTTTGGCGGTTGACGTCGTCATAATACTCATAATAGTTTGTAAACACATATTCGGATTCGGTTTTTTCGAGATCCTCGACGAGCTTCACAAAATCAGCGGTGTTGACCCAGTCGTCACCGTCCACAACCTTAAAGTATTTGCCGACGGCATTGCGAATGCCGCAGTTAATGGTGGAGCCGTGACCGCCGTTTTCCTTTGAGATAACTCTGAATGTATCGGGGTACTTATCGGCGTACTCCTTGCCTATTTTTGCGGTGTTATCCTTTGAGCCGTCGTCAACCACGATAACCTCGAATTTTTTCATTACAGCCTCGTCGCAAATAAACGAGTCAAGCGTCTGATTCAAAAATTTTTCGACATTGTACGACGGTATTACAACCGTAAGAAGCTTATCCATAATTTTCACCTCAATAATAAGTTCCGTGAAGCAGTATTATTCTCTCCGAAACAATACGATTTAAAAATTTATTTGACCGGCGTTATTTCCTTTGTCTCGGGATTCTTTGATGTGACGGACTGAATGAGATAGCCGAGCGCAAGCCAGAAGAGGAACGCTCCGCCGGTGTTCATATAAAACGTCTCCGAATAGAACATCATAGAGGCAAATATCGGAGCTATAATGCTGAGCAGAGCGGTATTATATTTGTATTTTTCACCCTTAAATTTAAAGAAATTCTTAAATATGAGCACCAGCACCAATATTATATATGCTGCGATAATCACAACGCCCAAAATGCCCTGACTTACAAGTATGTCGACAAAGCTGTTGTGCATACTGTGGAATTCAATAAAATCATTGTTGACAAGATAAGTGTCGGGGAGCTTATCCTCGGCATAAGGAACATAGTTCCTGAAGGTTACGCCGGTTAACGGCTTCGTTTTGAATATTTCGAGTCCGCTGCCCCAAATAGCAAAGCGGCGGTTGCTCACGTCACCGTTTATGTCGTTACTCTGACGACCGATCTCAAGCTTCTGCTTGTCCTTTTCCTTCTGAGCATCGGTTTTATCCTTATCGCTGCTTATGATGTGCTCATACTGCCATTTCTTGAATTCGGAGGTTGAAACCGACACAACCTTTATCGCGGCAAAGGATGCGACTGCCGCCGTAACAGCAAGCAAAACGCATATTACGCCCCTTGCGAACGCTTTTTTTGCTTCGAGCTTTTTGCTCCTGAGCGCGGTGAGATACACATAGACCAAAAGCGCGCAGAACAGCGATACCATACCGGTTCGCGAATCCGAAAAAGCTATATAGCATATCTGTAAAACGATATTTATGATGTACAAAGCCTTTAACGGCTTCTTTGCGTCCTTGTAAAAATACAGGCTCATTATTATGGTTATTGCCGAGAATACTGCACCGTAATTGGGGTCGGAATACACACCCCAAAGCCTGTTCCAAAGGAATCCGAGAATTACGACTACTCCGTTTACCTCCGTATACGAATAGTAATCGGCAAAGAGCATAACCGTTCCCGCCGCAACAGCCAGGAATGTATACGCCATAAAGAAGTGTGAAATTATGTAGAATTCCTTTTTCTCCGCGGTACCGTCGGACGTGGTGTCATAAGTGTACAGTATAAAATACTGGAACGCCATCCAAACGAGTGCCTTTGCGTTTTCCGACAGCCCGTACTGCCTTGTAAGCAGTGCCGACAGCGCATAGCTTCCGCAAAATGCAATAAGCAAGAATAAGCCTTTTGCATGTAAGTATTTTTTGAAGCAGACGACTCTTATTACAAGAACCGCTATTCCTATCGCCGTTACCGCATATGCAATCCAGGTAAGTACCGAGCGGTTTGCCGTAAGGCCGTTGAACGAGAGCAGTGTAAGCGCAAGGAAAAGCAGCTTAAAGCCAGTCGCCTGCGACCCCTTCCTGAGTATACTTTCTTTCATATTAACTCCTCACACCAATTCATAAAAATTCTGCGCTGAAAGGTCATATCCGGCTCTCCGTACTTCATCGGTACGATCAATCCGTTTATAGCCCTTGGCTTTTTCTATTTTTTCCGCCCAAACCTTTGCGTCACCGTCTTTGTCAATCGAGAGGGTAACACAGTTTTCCGTTATCACGGCGTCGGACGGTATATGATCGCTCAGGCAGCACATAAGCCCGGTTGCTTCGGCCTCCACAGCGGCTATGCCGAAGCCCTCGAAATGCGACGGCATAAGATATATATCCATAGCCATCATATAATTATAAGCATCGGTCTGCCTGCCTGAGAATATAACCTTGTCCGCTAAGCCGAGGCTCTTTACCTGCTCCTTTACATTGTCAAAAAGCAAGCCGTCACCGACGAGTAAAAGGCGTGCGTCGCTGTCGATTTTGCACAGCTCGGAAAATACACGCACCATAAAATCGTGATTTTTGGGATAAAGGAAATTTCCGACACTGCCTATGACGAATTTATCCTGCAATTGCAGTTTTTCGCGCATTGCTTCCCTCTTTTCGGGAGAATACGTAAAGCTTGCAAGGTCAATACCGTTTTTTACAAGCTTAAACTTGTCCGACCCGACGATTTTTTCGGGGAATATCCATTTACCCGCAAGAGCCGAGCAGGCGTAAAAGTCGGTTCCGTATTTATAAAGGAAATTGCGGCAAAGGTTATTGAGCTTTATCATAAGCGCGCGCTTTTTCGGGTTTGAACAGTCATACCACGCACTGTGAGAATGTATGATAACCTTTTTTACTCCGCAGTCGTGCGCCGCTTTGGGTCCCGGATAGCATATCGCGGTAGAAATATTGAAATATGCGGTATCATATCCGTTTTTCTTTATTATATCGCAAATCGCCTTATACTGAGCACGCGGATTTTTAAGAGTCGGTATTTCAAAAAGCCCCGCGCCCTTGCTCTCAAGCTTTTCCTTAAGCTCATTATCTATTTGCGTTGTGAGAAAATCAAAATGCACCTCACCCGGGGAAAAGTGCTCAAAAAAGTTGAGCATATACTTGTCAATTCCGCCGGCTTTTCCGTTCATAATATAGCCGAAAAGCACCTTTTTCAACTGTTTGCCCTCCACATTATTTTTTTAGCTTAAGCCCCGAAAACAGCGACGGGAAGCTTTTTTTGACCGCCGAAATAAATTTGCCCGTGAAAAGAAGCACGCCTGTATTTCCGCCTTTAAGCTGGTCCGCCATAATTTTTACAAGCCTGCTGTCAGGCTCGGCGTAAGGCATAAGCTCCTTGTAAAGCTCACTTTTAAGCTGAGCCTTGAGCCAGTCTTTTCTGTCTTTCCCGGACATTCCGGAGCGTTTGTCATTATTTTTTTCGAGAGCCGAAAATACGCTTCTGACGTATATGCCGGCAAGATTTTTAAGTATATCTCCGTCACACATACCGTTTTCACGGTAAAAACCGAGCAGCTCGTTTATACGCATTTCCTGAAGCTCAAAGTAATTTTTGACAAAGCGGCACGTAAGGCTTTGATTGTCTCTCTTGGCATAGTGGTATGCCGTGTCGTCAAGAATTACCATGGAATCAACATATCTGAAGAAATCTATATTAAATTTAAAATCCTCGTTAAGCGGCATATCGCAAAATGTAACTCCGGAGGAAACCACCGCGTCTTTAAGATAAATCTTATTCCAAAGGTAGCCGAAAAGCGTGGTGTTTTCGATTTTGATTACTTCTTTCGCCACATTCTCTTTACCCGAGAGAGCTTTGCTCTCATATGATACGGGATTTGTCATATACAGCTTACCGGTCTTGTCGTAATACTCCTCCACCGCGCCGAACATCACAACCGTGGGAGAAGCGTCACGCGAAGCCGAATACATTTTTTCAAATATATCGCTGTCAATTTTATCGTCGGAATCCATATAATAGAGATATTTGCCCGAAGCGGACTTTGTGCCGAGATTTCTCGCGCTGCTCGCTCCGCCGTTTTTCTCCTTATGGATAACCCGAACCCTGCCGTCCGAGGCTGCAACCTCATCGCATATCTTGCCGCTGCCGTCCTTGGAACAGTCGTCGACGAGTATAAGCTCAAAGTCGGCAAAGGTTTGCCGAAGAACGCTGTCAAGCGTATCCCTGAGATATTTTTCGACGCCGTAAACCGGCATTATAACACTGAAATACGGTGCGCTCATATTTTTCACAGCCTTTCGGATTGTTTTATCTTCCCGCTTTAAGCTTTGCGAAAAGCTTTGTATTGCCCGACTTAACGGAAGAAATGACCTTGCCCTCAAGATATGTGAGCGCGGTGCTCTTCATCTTAATCGGTATAAGCATAAGCTTCATATACTTTGACTTCGGCACAGCCGCAGAAACCGCCGCGCGCGCCTTGGGGTCGTTTATCATCTTTCTTATCTGCGCCTTTTTTTCGCCGGCAGGCAATGTGCAGTTTTTGTTTGTAACGTTTTCAACGCATCCGACTATGCGCTCAATATATCTTCTCGAGAGAAATTCCTCTATCTCCGGAGTCATAATTCCCCAGTGCTCATAGAGCTCTCTCATCCACTCGTTCTCCTCCTCGCGCTTTTCGTACATATCGCTTCTGTACTTGGCGGTTTCGGACTCGGCTCTCTGACGGATAAAGTGGTAATACTTCTTTGACGTCACGCCGACTCTCTCAACGTCGCGCACAACGGAGAGGTTAAAGGGGAAATCATCCCAGAAGGTCTGCGGGAAATAGAGCTTGTTGTCTCTTATATAATCGCCCGAGAAGAGCTTATTCCACGGAGTGTAGAGAAGATTGCGGTCAAAAAGGTTGTGTGCGTCGGCTCTGAATTCAGCCTGAGTTTTGTATATCTTATCCTTGTAGACCTGCTCCTGCGTGAATTTTTCGGTGTCACTGTAATATGTGTCGATATAGTAACCCGAAACAACGAGTTGTAAATCGTTTTTCTCGGCCAAATCAACCATATCCTGAAGCATGGTTTTTTCAGCCCAGTCGTCGGAGTCCATAAAATACATATATTTTCCGACAGCCTTATCTATGGCGACGTTTCTCGCCGAGGGAGCGCCGCCGTTTTCCTTATGGATAACCTTTATACGCGGGTCCTTTGCGGCGTATTCATCGCAGATTTTACCGCTGTTATCGGGAGTTCCGTCGTCTACGGCAAAAAATTCCCAATCGGTAAGGGTCTGATTTTGTATACTCTCGATAGCCCTGCCAACGTAATTTTCGACGTTGTAAACAGGCATTATAACACTAACTTTTACATCATTCATAGCCTTTGACCGTCCCTCGCTCAAAATAATTTATCTGTTACCGCCAAAGCCGAAGCTATGACCTTATCCATATCATAATATTTATACTCGGCAAGTCTGCCGCCGAAGATAATATTGCTTTCGCCATTTGAAAGGTCGCTGTATTTGCTGTAAAGCGACTGATTCTTTTCGTCGTTTACGGGGTAATACGGCTCCATACCCTCCTGCCACTCGGACGGATATTCTCTTGTTATATACGTCTTTTCCTGAGTACCGAATTCAAAGTGCTTGTGCTCTATAATTCTTGTGAATTTGGTCTTTTCGTCAGTATAGTTCATAACGGCTACACCCTGATAGTTTTCACAGTCAAGCAGTTCGTTTTCAAAACGGAGGCTGCGGTATTCGAGCTTGCCGAAGCGATAGTCGTAATACTGGTCTATGGGGCCCGTGTAGACAACGGTGTCCGCAAGGGCGGAAAGAGCTTCCCTGTCCTTTAAGAAATCGGTATCAAGACGGGTGTCGATTCCTTCAAGCAGCTTTTCGATAAGCTTATTGTAGCCGCCTATCGGAATACCCTGGTATCTGTCGTTAAAATAGTTGTTATCATAGGTGAATCTGACCGGCAGACGCTTTATTATAAATGCAGGCAAATCCTTGCATTCTCTGCCCCACTGCTTTTCGGTATAGCCCTTTATAAGCTTTTTGTAAATGTCATATCCGATAAGGCTTATTGCCTGCTCCTCGAGATTTTTGGGCTCACCCGTAACCTGCTTCTTCTGCTCCTCGATTTTGGCTCTTGCCTCCTCGGGAGTCACAACACCCCACATCTTGTTAAAGGTATTCATATTAAACGGCATGTTATAAAGCTCTCCGTAATAATTTGCAACCGGAGAATTTGTGTAGCGGTTGAATTCAACAAGGTCGTTTACATAAGTCCAAACTCTCTTGTCGTTTGTGTGGAATATATGCGCACCGTATTTGTGCACGGTTATGCCCTCAATATCCTCGCAATAAATATTTCCGCCGAGATGGCTTCTTTTGTCGATAACAAGGCACTTTTTACCGTGTTTTGTCGCTTCGTGGGCAAAAACGCTTCCGAAAAGTCCGCTGCCTACGATAAGATAGTCATACTGTTTCATAATTTTTCCTCCTGCGCCGAAGCGCAATTAAAAAATGTATTGTTTGAATTTATCACGCTGCCGACTTAGTTTCGTCGGACGGTGCCGTTGTCTTGGGTTCAGCCGTAGTGTGCTCTTTGGTAGTTTCGCTGTTTTTGGTTGCCTCGGCGGTTGTCTGCGGTTTTGTCGTGGTTTCGGATTTATTATTGCCGCCGCTGTGCTTAGCCGATGTCGTGGCGGAACTTTTGCTTTTTGAACCGCCGTTTGAAGAGCCGCTGCTCTTTGTTGCAGACGAAGAGGATTTTGAGCTCTTGGTTGTTGTCTGCGACTCTTGTTTTTTCTTTGACGACGCAGTTGTTTCCGGAACTTCGCCGTAAATGAACAGGTGCATTCTGTCGGCTGCCGCCGCAAGATCGTATCTCCATACCCATGCGCCGTCGTAAATACCGCCTACCGCGTTATCCTCGTCGCCGGGAACAACCATAGTCTCAATGGTTATATCATTTGAAAGCATCGGAGCAAAAGAGAGAACCTCCGGAACCGACATCGATGTTTCACAAAGAGCCATACCCGCCTTTACCAAATCGGCATACTTTGTGGGGCTGATATTTTTGGCCTTATCTATAAGACACTCAATAACCTTCTTCTGCCTATCCACACGGGCGTTATCCGAATCGCGCTTTCTGATACGCGAATACACGGACGCCTGCTCGCCCGTCAGGTGCACCATACCCGATTTTTCGACATATTGGAAATTCGGATTATCGTCGTCACCGATATTGTTAAGCTCAAGACGCTCGTCCTCGGTTATATCAATATCTACTCCGCCGAGGATATCTATTGCCTCGGCAAGCTTATAAAAGTTTATCGTGGCATAATCGGTAATATTCATATTGAAATTCTGGTTTAGCGTTTTGATGGCAAGCTCCGCTCCGCCGTAAGCATAGGCGTGAGTTATTTTCTGATTGCCGTGCCCGTCTATCGCAACACAGCTGTCACGGAGGACGGAAATCAGCTTAACGTCGTTTTTTGCCTTATCTATGCTCACTATCATTATAGAATCGGAACGGCCGGAGAAAGAGTCCTTATCTCTTGTATCAACGCCGAAAAGCGCTATGTTTACAATATCAGTCTTTCCGTATTTGTTTGCTATATCATCCGATACGCCGAGATTGTCTTTATCTACGTTCTTTTTAAAACCGCCCCACATACCGAAAACAAGGGCGCAGGAGACAGCAGCGAGTAAGAGAATAACGGCAACAACTATTATTACAACGCGCTGCCATTTTTTCAGGTTTTTCCATCTTCTCTTAAGCTTTCCCGGTTCCTTAGCGTCCTTGGATTTTTTCTTTCTGCGCATACCGCGTGCGGCGGTATTTGAAATATTGCTGTTTTGATTTTGTCTTCGCGGCACATGACCGTTTTCAAAGTGTATTTCTATATCCTTATCTTCTTTTTTCATAACTACCTCTATACCACAAAATATAAATGACGTTTATAAGCGACAGCGCTCAAAATCGCCGTAAGTCGGGCAAGTATATTCTGCCCCTTATAATTTTATTTATTTTACAACAAAAACTAAGCAGTGTCAATCCGATTTGACGCTGTAACGGCGAAAAACGGCGTTTTCGTCGTTTTTCATATTTTTTATGTTTAAAAAGGAACCGAGTTACGTTCTGCCGGTGAAAACGAAAGCAAAACGAGTTGCCGAAACAAGCCGTTTTGCATCATTGTTTAAGCGGCTTTGTGTACCAAATTACGCCAAATTGCAATATTTTAAAAAAACAGTAGCATTTTGCGATTTTATATGATATATTATGTCTTGGCAAAAATATGTAAAATTTGCTTTTTAATCTGTTGAAAGGAGGTTAACCATGCAGGTATTATCATCCTCGCAAAAAAAAGACATAACTCCTTCTCAGCTTTTGCCGGAATCAATGTTTGATTTTATATATGCAAAAGACGGTGAAGCCGTAATAAAAAGCGGGGATACGGATTTTATTTTGTCGGGCGGTCAAATGCTTATAGTTTCCTCTGCCGACGGTAAAACAATGTCTGTAACAAAGGCACCGTTTAAATATTATTCATTTTCTCTCGCGAGCGAGGAGGTCAAAAAAATCCTCGGAAATTCGAGCATTTCTTCATTTTTCGCTAAGAAATTTAAAAGCTCATATCATATTTTTGATTTTTCGGAAAGCAGCATTGCCGAGGAGTTATGCTCACAGCTCGAAAAGGAGTATCAAAGTCCCTACGTTGTTGCCGGCAATACCGCAGAAGTGCTTTTAAAGCTGCTTATGCTTGAAATATATAAGCTTAACCCGTCACCGTTCGGAAATACAGAGCGCCAAAACAAGTCGATGCAGAAAATACGTGAGTATATAGACGCGCACTACGGCGAAGAAATCACAGTCGAAAAGCTCGCCGAAAGCGCTTATTTGTCCCCGCCGTATCTGAGTCACTCGTTTAAGAGCTTCTCGGGCTTCAGTCCGAAGCAGTATCTCACGGCGGTACGTCTTGTAAACGCAAACAAGCTTTTGACGACTACCAACCTCAGCATAAACGAAATTTGCCGCAAGGCCGGCTTTTCGGATATAAATAATTTTATACGCACATTTAAAAGCTTCTACGGAACCACACCTAAAAAGTTCCGCAGCATATAACACCAAATAATAAAAAATACGGAAAGGATTTAATATGAATACACCTAATGCACCATGGCTGAAATTCTACGGGGATATTCCGAAAACTCTCGAATACCCCCAAATCTCAATGTATGAAGCCGTTGTAAACGCAGGCAAGACCCATTCGCAGGTAAATGCCTATGAATTTCAGGGTAAGGGAACGACTTATGCAAAATTCATAGAAAAAATCGACAGAACCGCAAAGGCTTACAAAGCTCTCGGAATAAAAGAAGGAGAAACCGTAACAATTTGTATGCCCAATGCGCCGCAGGGCGTTGACAGCTTCTATGCGCTCAACCGCATAGGCGCCGTTCCGGCTATGATACATCCGCTCTCTGCGGCAGGCGAAATCACGTTTTACCTTAAAGACACCGACAGTAAGGCAATACTCGTTCTCGATATGTTCTATGAGAAGGTTGAGCAGGCGGTAAAGGATCTCGGCAGACCCGTTAAAATAATCGTAGCGAGAATACAGGATGAATTAAAGTTTCCCCTTAACATTTTGTATCCGCTCACACTGAAGAAAAAGCCTCCGGAGCTGCCCGACAGCGAAGACGTCATTCGTTGGAACGACTTTATCGCGGCAGGTAAAAACGAAACGCTGCCCGAAACATTTCCCTCGGCCGACAAAACGGCGGCCATACTTTTCAGCGGCGGCACAACCGGAACAAGCAAGGGTATACTCCTCTCAAATCTCAATATGAACGCGCTCGGTATGGAGGTTGCCGCGGCGGCCGGCTTTACCATGGAGGGTCTTCGTATGCTCTCGGTTATGCCCCTGTTCCACGGCTTCGGTCTCGGTGTCGGCATTCACACGCCTCTTATCAACGGAGGCACGTGCATACTCGTTCCGCAGTTCACCGTTAAGACATATGCCAAGATGATAAAGAAAAACAAACCTACGGTTATCCCCGGTGTTCCCACGCTCTTTGAGGCTTTGCTTCGCACAGAGGGACTTGAAGGCGTTGACCTCTCGTTCTTACAGGGTGTTTTCTGCGGCGGTGACTCTCTTTCGGTTGAGCTTAAAAAGAAGGTTGACGCATTCTTAAAGGAGCACAACGCTAAGGTACAGATTAGAGAGGGCTACGGTACAACGGAGTGCGTTACGGCGTCCTGCCTTACCCCGCGTGACTTCTTCCGCGAGGGCAGTATCGGAATACCGTATCCGGACGTTTACTATCAGATAGTCGATCCGAAGGACGACAGCGAGCTTCCGCCCGATACAGAGGGTGAAATCTGCATAAGCGGTCCCACCGTTATGAAGGGCTATCTCAATAATGCCGCCGAAACGGCTGCTACGCTTCGCACCCATGCAGACGGCAGAGTGTGGCTCCACACGGGCGACGTCGGCACAATGGATAATGACGGTTTCATATACTTTAAGCAAAGACTTAAGCGTCTTATCATAGTTTCCGGCATAAACGTATATCCCTCACAGGTTGAAAACACCATAGACGCTCATCCGGATGTACTGCTCTCATGCGCCATAGGTATTCCGGACCCATACAAGATGCACAAGGTCAAGGCTTTTGTCGTTCTTCGTCCCGGTGTTGAACCGAGTGAAAAGATAAAAGAAGAAATACTTGAGCACTGCCGCAAAAATATATCCAAATACGCCATGCCGCGCGAAATAGAATTCCGCACGGAGCTTCCCAAGACTCTTGTAGGCAAGGTAGCGTACAGGAAGCTTGAAGAAGAGGAGGCAGCAAAATATGAGCAGCAAAAAGCAGAGAAGCAAGGAAATGACAACGAAAACAAATAACGAAACGCCCGAAGCATTATCTCACATAAAACGTGCTCACGGTATCTACTTCACATCAAAGGTTCTTCTCGGCTGGATAATCAAACTTTACTTCAATTTCAGAAGCAAGGTATACAGACCGAAAAACAAGAGCTTTATCCTCATTTCAAATCATACGACAATGTTCGACCCGTTTTTTGAAGCACTCTCGTTTAAACCGTATCTGCGCTTTGTGACGAGCGACCATCTTCTCAGAATGGGTGCCTGGGGAAAATTCATAAAGTTCTGCGTTAATCCCATTCCGAAAAGACGCGGTGCCGACTCCGAAAAAACCATGGAAATGATGGCGGAATCCGTAAGAAACGGCGTCAGCGTTTGTATACACGCCGAAGGGTACTGCTCGATAAACGGCGAAACGGGATTTGTTTCGCCGCGCACCGGTCAGCTTGTCAAGGACAGCGGTGCCGGCCTTATCACGTTCCGCACCGTCGGCGGCTATTTCAAGGACCCGAGATGGGCAAAGCACTCGCGCCGCGGCAGAATGCGCGGCAGCGTGGTCCGCGAATACATGCCCGAGGAGCTTCAAAGAATGTCCGTTGACGAAATAAACGAAGCAATTCGCCGCGACATATACATAAACGCCTATGAGCAGCAGAAAAAGGACCCGCATAAATATAAGGGGCGCGCGCTCGCAGAGGACCTCGAAACGATTCTTTATCTTTGCCCCAAGTGTCACGCCATGGGTAAAACACATTCGCACGACAATGAGTTTTCGTGTGAATGCGGCTATAAGATGCACATCAACGAATATGGATTTTTTGAGGGCGACTCTCTTGTCTTTGACAATGTCCTCGACTGGGATAAATGGCAAAAAAGCTATGTTAAGGACAATCTCGCTCTGTGGCACTCGTTCACGGAAAAGCCCATAACCTCGGATGAAAAGCAGATACTGAACTGCATTGAAGAAAACGAGACAAAGGAGCTTTTCTCGGATAACTGCACGATAAGCATTTATGATGACAGACTCGAATTTGTCGATGAAAGCAAGGGCAAAAAGGTCTTTATGCTCTCGGATATAGTCAAAATGTCAATGGGCGGCGAAACAAAACTGTATTTCACAACGTCCAACGGCTTTTACTATGAGGTCGGAAGTCATACACGCCGCTCGTCGGTTAAGTACTTTGCGCTTTACAGAGTGCTCACGGGGCGCGAATATTTATAATCTGCCTTTGATGATGCCGTATAAAACTGCAAAAACAAGGATTGTATTTTTTACAATCCTTGTTTTTTATTTATCATTTTTCGTTTTGCCGCATATAATAACACGGATATATTATTAGGAGGACAAAAAATGAAAAACGACATATCCTTTTTTCTCGGCACAAATTCCGGCACCGGCTTTCACTCGCTTTTTTATGACCTCACCGAGCACGCGACGCCGTACAGCACTTTTATAATAAAAGGCGGCCCGGGGACGGGAAAATCCGGACTTATGAAAAAAGTGGCGGAAGAATGCGAAAAACGCGGTCTTTTTAATGAAAAGCTTTGGTGCTCATCCGACCCCGATTCGCTTGACGGCGTGTTTATTCCCGAAAAGCATTGCTCTGTTTGCGACGGAACCGCTCCGCACGTGGTTGAGCCCGTATTTGCCGGCGCCGCAGAACAGATAGTTAATGTTGCCGCGCTTTGGAACAGAAAAAATCTCAAAAAGAAAAGCAAGGAAATTATACGCCTGTCAAATGAAAACGGCTTTTGTCACAAGAGGGTTGCATCGCTTCTTTGTGCCGCAACCGCATTAAAGCAAAATATGTCGGAAATATATAAAACGGCATTGAAAAAGAAAAAGCTTCACGAGCTTACGGGCGATATTCTTTTGCAATTTGAGCCTGTTTCCGATAAAAAGGGAAAAATCGAAAACCGTTTCCTTTCGGGTGTTACTCCGAAAGGGCTTATAACATTTACAAATACCGTTAAAAATCTTGCCGACGACATAACCGTTATACGCGACGAATCAGGAATAACCGAAAAGCTACTTGCAGACATTGCCGATTATTCGGCTTCTATCGGGTACGACGTCATAGTCTGCCGAGATGTACTGTTCCCCGAAAAGACCGCGCACGTTCTGATTCCCGAAAAACGCCTTGCTTATGTGACCTCCTGCGACGCATTCCCGATAAATATTAAGGGCGCAAAGCATATTTCCGCAGATAAGTATTGCGATAAAAATATTTTGAGCAAATATGACAGCGAGCTGTGCTTCTATAAAGAAAACATTAAAACGCTGTTGCTGAAATGCGTTGACATACTTAAAGAGGCAAAGGACATACACGACGAGCTTGAAGATTGCTATATAAGCGAAATGGACTTCGGTGCTCTTGACAGGCTGACAGACGACCTTATCAAAGAAATGCTCGGATAACGGCGCGCTCTTCACATAAATACGGGGCTGTAAAACACAAGTTTTTACAGCCCCTTTTAAAAATCAATTATCCTTTTTTAACTGCTTTACCACCTGATTGCCGTAAACGGCGGCTCCCGTAACAAGCACTCCCTGAATTACCGAATCGGCAGACAGCCCCGTCAGAGCTATGCTTCCGGAAATTCCGAAAATCAACAGCAAAAGCGGTATGAATTTATCGGGTATTCTTTCAATAGATTTAAAAATCAGTCCCAAAACGTTTAATGCCGGGATTAAAACCAGCGCGCGTTCGACTATATATGACATCAAATTCATATTTCCTCCTTAATTCACAAAGCCGATAAGCGCATAGCCTAACGCAGTTCCGACGGCACCGATAAGCGCAAATAAGAGCTTATCCCAAAACGCCGATGGTCTGCGTTTAATTTCGCTTATGCTCTCTTTCAGCTCTCCGACGGACAAGAGCAAGTTATCAAGCTTTGTATTTTCCTCCGCCTGATTTATCGCAAAGGTATTTACCTTGCCGTACAGTATCTTAACGTCGTTTTCAAGTGTTTTGATTCGATGCTCAAAAAGCTCGTTTTCACTCATAGCGGTGCCTCACCTTATATCATCGGCGTTTACAAATCCCGTGACATTTTTACCTATCGGCTTTTTAAGAGCAAAGCTCGCAGAGGAGGTTATGCGGTACCTGCCGTTTATCTCAATCCCGTCATAGATATAGTAAGTACCCGATTTTCTCGCCGACGGAGCTTTTGAATACGCAGACGAAAACAAGGGTGTATTGCAAAGCGCCACGGACCGGCGCGGTGGAAATGCACCGCTTTTTACGTTATCGGTGCTTTCTGCGGCACCTTTTGAAAAGCCGTTGAGTCCGTTGGCTCTCATAATATTCGGGTAGTCCTTAAAGGCTAAGTCCATATCGGTATTGCCTGTTATGCCGCCCGTTTTGCCCGATGACGTATACTGCCACATACCGTATTTTCCGCCGTAGGAGGGTGTGTCAGCCCATTGCGCGAGCCAAATATCATAGCGCTCCTTTACCCTGTCGGAAATTTTGTTATTGAGCCACCACAGATTCGCATATACCGAAACAAAATATCCTGCCTTTTCCGTTCTGCCGCAAAACGCCTCGACAATATTGCTTATTTCCTCGCGTGAGAGGTTTTTCTGTGAGTTGTCCTCAATATCGAATGCCACGGGAAATTCAAAGCTTTTTCCGGATATAAGCGAGAGAAAATACTCCGCCTCCTTTTCTGCGTCCGAGACGGTTTTTGCGTAACTGTAATGGTATGCGCCGACAAGTATGCCGTTTTTCTTTGCCTCGCGGTAATTTCTTTCAAATGAAGTGTCATTTTGGCCTTGACACCTGCCGAAGCCCGCGCGCAGCATGGCAAATTCGACACCCGAAGCGCGAACCTTTTCCCAATTTATATCGCCCTGCCACTTTGACACGTCTATTCCCTTATATTTAGCTTCCATATAAATATTCCTTTCGTTCTTTACTTTTCTTCAAGGCGCTTTACCGCCTCGGATATATCGGCACAATAACATATATCGAATTTACCGCCCGGCTCAGAAACCGTAATCTCGGTGGTCGGAAACTCCGAATTCAGCGCCGCCGTTGTAATATTCTCCTCCGATTCCGATGCCAACGGATAATATACCGTAACGGGCGTTCCTGCGGCGTATTGCGACTGAAGATACGATTTGAGCCCGTCTACGGAAAGAGTAGTCAGGAAATATATTACATCGTTGCTGTAACCGTACATTATGCCGATATAATTTTCACCCGCCGAAATGCGCGCTCCGAGCTCTTCGTCGCTTGTGATATTATCCGTAAACACCTCAAAATGCGTACAGTATCCGGGAAGGCAGGTTCCGCGAACCATTTTTGCACCGACGGGGGTCGGAGTATATATCCTGTTTAAAGTTACGCCGCCGCTTGTATATGATTTGGCAAACACCGTCTGGGCGTTTCCCTTAAGAGCATATTTGCCGATTTTTCTCGTGAAGATTCCGCTTATGACGTCGGCTTTGTCCGCGTAATTACCGGCAGAAAAAAGCTCGCTTCCCGTATTCACCGTTTGCTCCGCGCCGTTTATTCCGATTTTTACGGAGGACACACCGCTTATTTTTACGGAAGAAGCAGGCTCCGCCGTACCGCCGTAGGAGCCAGTAACCGAGGTTTTGCCGTATACCGTAAAGCCGTTAAACGGCATCGCAAGAGAATCCGTAAGAGTCAGCGTATTTTCTCCCGAAACACGGCGAGTATACGGAAGACCGTATGTGCTCTTGTTTATCAGAGCGGCAATCTCTTTCTTATCTTTCTCTGTCAGAATATAGTTGCTGCCGTCCTTACCGTTGTCGCCCTTGTCGCCTTTCTCGCCCTTGAACACACCGTTTTTTATGTTTTCGAGCATTGTATTCACGGAGAAATCATAATCCGAGAGCAGCGCACCGTCAGCATCGGCAAGCGTATTAAAATAAAGTATTACGTTTTTCGGCTTCATAACCTCTGTGGTAATGCCGTTCTCGTCAATTTTGACGGCATTCAGGCAGCATTCTGCCGTACCGTATTTTGTGACCGACGCGGGCACGTCAAACGACACCGAATTTTCGTCATTCTTATCGAGAGGAAGATAATCCGTGCGCAAAATTTTTCCGTTCGGAAGCACAAAATCAAGATAATATTTAAACTCGTCGGTAAAGGTGCTCTCAAGAATGAATTTCAGTGTAGTCGCGTTGTGCTCGGCACTGTTCCCTGCCGTTATGCACTCAACGGACGGCTCGTCCTCTAAAAAAATATAGATAGAAATGGTTTTCGTCATAAATACTCCTTTATTTCATCAAATATGCTTTCCGGCGGACAGATAAGCGAAAATCGCATCATCACGGGATATTTAAGATAGGCATAGAGCTTTTTTTCGGCACTCAAAAGCACTCTGTCAACATAATTGCGTGATGCGCCGTTTTTTCGCGCAATCTCAGATTTGTTAAGTCCCGAAATATGCCTCGCCAGAAGGAAATCCCGTTCCTCTTGTGTCAGCTCGTTTCGGAGAACAAGCCCGACTATCCTCTTGATAACGGAGTTTTTACGCGCCAAAATATACGCCGCCGCGTTTTTGTCTCCGCCGTGCTCTATAACCTCAAGATTTTCCGTGAGATAGATGTACTCGTCAAGGCTTAATTCCGCAAGTATTTTTTCGTCCATAACTCTCCTTTCGGACTGACGGCATTATCGGTACGTCGCCCGAAACCGTTGTCCGTAAAATCAAATCAACACCCGAAAAACAAATTTCGGGTGTTGATTTATAGAACATTTGTTCGCTTACAAATATAATATTAGTCCCAAAAGCGGGACTTGTCAAGTGTTTATAAAAGAAAAACGGGGCTCCTTGAGGTTATCAGCCTTTAAGAGCCCCGTTTTTATGTGATTTTTGCGGTGTCGCTTTTATTATCAAATTACAGCTTTATGAAGCTTTGCCTGCTTTTATCAAGTCTATCTCAGCGGCGTCAAATAAATCTACAACTCCGTCGCCGTTTACGTCGGCAGCCAAATATTCGCTTGAACCGTCTCCGAGCTTTTTATCCTCAACGGAATGATTAACCACGGCGTCAAAGTCGCTGCCGTCCACGTATCCGCTCGGCACAACGTCGCCGCGCATAATAACGATATATCCCGTGCTTGTGCCCGAAGAAGTATTGCTGACAGTAAATATCGAGCCTGTTTTATTGCCGCCGGAAGCGAAACTGTAACCGCTCTGCATATAAACCGCCGAATTTACGCTCTCACCGTTTGTAATATACAAAAGCTTTGACTTTTCGTTCACCGTTGCGCCGGAGTTTATTTCCGGTACAATAGGCGAATAGGCATTTTCCGATACGGTGGGATATGTCAGCGTAAAGCTTCCGCCGTAACGTTTTCCCGTTTCGGTATGGCTGCTGCCGAAGGTTTCACTCGCGCCGAAATACCTGTTTCCGCTGGCTGTTCCCACAAGGAAATAGTCGTACAAAATACTGCCCTGATCGTCAAAGGTGCAGTCAACGCCGTACCACTTTCCGTCCTCCATTTTCACGTAATTCCACGCGTGGCCTCCGCCGTTCGAATTGCCCACAGCTATTACGCACGGTATTCCGGCTTTGTCGCAGAGGATTTTAAACGACTCGCTGTAACCCTCACACACGGTCTTGTACGGTGACAAAAATACGCTCGTAGGCTCATGTGCGGTAGGTATTTCAAACTTTTCATCATACTCGACTCGTTTGCAGATAAAATCGTGTATGAACTTCACCTTTTCGTAGCGCGTTGCGCCTTTGATTTCTACGCTGTCAACAACAGCCGCCATATCGTTATAATCCTGCTTTACCTTGTTCATATCGGCATAGGCGTTTGTGTTTATTCGCGGCTTCACCGTAACCGATGAAATCGTAAAGTGATAACCGCTGCTTGTTTGATAATAGGAATACCCGTAGCTTATGCTGTACCCGTTTATCCAAAATATCATCGGGTAATCGTCGCAAAGTGCCGATAATCCGCCCGTGACCGCCTCTGACAGGGCTGATTTTATGTTGCTCGGCACACTTGTGCTTGTGCCGTCCCAGGTAAGCGGCGACGGCAAGGCTACATCAATCGAGCTTTCAAACAGCTTTTCTTTGACCGTGTTATAAACCGCTCGTTGGTTTGAATTCAAAAATGTATAAAAGGTATACGGAGTATCCGCTCCGTCCGAAAAGAACGGCAATGCTTTATTGTCGCTTTCCGGAACCAAATCGGAAGCGTCCGTTCTCGGGTCATAGCTGACAGCCCACTCTACGGGCATATCCGCGTAAAGCGTTTTTTCTGTCATTGCCCCCGATAAGAGTGACAAAAACGGCATGGTCAAGACTATTGCAAAAACCATACTCAAAGCTTTTCTCAAGACAATTCCTTCTTTTCTGCGAATTTTTATCATCTGATTATATAATATATTATTTCGGCTGAGATTGTCAACAGAACAACAAAGCAGAGGCCTTATATACAAGGTCTCTGCCGAATACAAATCTTATCTTTTTCTGAGAAGTTGCGACAGCTCGTCCATAAAGGCGTTTATATCTTTAAACTGCCTGTAAACCGAAGCGAACCTGACATAGGCAACCTCGTCTATGTCCTTAAGCTTCTGCATGGCAAGCTCGCCTATGTGCATTGACGAAACCTCACGGTCAAGTGAATTCTGGAGATTTGCCTCAATATCGTCAACGGCGCGCTCCAAGGTATCCATCGAGACCTGACGCTTTTCGCAGGCGCGCATCATACCGCCCAAAAGCTTATTGCGGTCAAACACCTCGCGAGACTTATCTTTTTTTACGACGAGTATCGGCACGCTTTCAATGACCTCATATGTAGTAAAGCGCTTACCGCACTTGATGCACTCGCGACGGCGGCGAATTCTCTCGCCCTCGTCGGTAGGTCTTGAGTCTATTACCTTGCTCTCCTCGTATCCGCAGTAAGGGCACTTCACGGCAAATCACATCCAATAGTTATTTTTAATCTAAGATTATTATAACAAACAAAATTTACATTGTAAAGCGTATTTTAGCCGACGCTTTGATATGTCAAAGCTTTCTCCAAACCATTTTATTGACTACACCCGTATACGACTGAATTATTTTGACAACCTTAGTCGAAACGTTTTCATCGGTATAATCGGGCACGGGGATTCCGCAAAAGCCGTTTTTGTCAAGCTCAACCGCAGTATCAACCGCTTGCAGCAATGATTTTTCATCAATTCCGGCAAGCACGAAGCACCCCTTATCGAGAGCCTCGGGACGTTCTGTGGAGGTTCTGATGCAAACCGCAGGGAAGCTCTTTCCGACTGAAGTAAAGAAGCTGCTCTCCTCGGGCAGCGTTCCGCTGTCGGAAACCACGGCAAAAGCGTTCATCTGAAGATTATTGTAATCGTGAAATCCGAGCGGCTCGTGGCGAATAACTCTCTCGTCAAGCTTAAAGCCGCTCTCCTCGAGACGTTTTTTTGAACGCGGGTGACACGAATAGAGTATCGGCATATCATATTTTTCCGCAAGGCCGTTAATTGCGGAGAACAGACTGTTGAAATTCTTTTCGGTGTCGATGTTCTCTTCTCTGTGAGCCGACAGAAGAATGTACTTTTTCTTTTCGAGTCCGAGCTTTGTTAAAATGTCGCTATTCTCTATTTTTTCAAGGTTTTTATGAAGCACCTCCGCCATGGGGGAGCCGGTGACGTATGTGCGCTCCTTCGGGAGCCCGCATTCGGCGAGATACCTTCTTGCGTGTTCGGAATAAGCCATATTCACGTCCGAAATAATATCCACTATACGGCGGTTTGTCTCTTCCGGCAAACACTCGTCCTTGCAGCGGTTACCCGCCTCCATATGGAATATCGGTATATGAAGTCTCTTTGCCGATATTGCGGAGAGACAGGAGTTTGTGTCGCCGAGTATCAAAAGTGCGTCGGGTTGAATATCACGCATCAGCTTATATGAGCAGCTTATGATATTGCCGACTGTCTCACCGAGATCGGCTCCGACTGCGTCCATATACACCTCGGGGTCAGATAGCTCCAAGTCCTTAAAGAACACACCGTTAAGATTATAATCGTAGTTTTGACCCGTGTGAGCGAGTATGCAGTCAAAATACTCTCTGCACTTGTCGATAACGGCGGCAAGCCTTATTATTTCGGGACGCGTGCCGACAATAATAAGGAGCTTTAACTTCCCGTTATTTTTAAATTTGATATCGCTGTAATCGGTTTTCATATATATTACCTCCGCCGTGTGTGACAGTATTAAACCTTTTCTCCGAATGTATCCGGGTGCTCTGCATCAAACATTTCGTTTGCCCACATCAAGGTGACAAGCGGCTGTGTATCGCTTAAATTAACTATGCTGTGAGTGTAGCCGGGAAGCATCTGCACACATTCGGGCTTATCGCCGGAAACATAAAACTCCATAACGCTGTTCGTGCCTATTTTGCGTTCGCGTATAAGCCCTTTTCCCGAAACGACTATGAACTGCTCCCACTTGCTGTTGTGCCAATGCTCGCCCTTGGTTATGCCCGGCAGCGACACATTAACGCTGAACTGTCCGCAGTTTTCGGTTTTTAAAAGCTCGGTAAAGCTGCCGCGCGCGTCCGAATTTGTTTTAAACTCAAACGCGGTTTTTTCTTTCGGAAGATATGACAGGTACGTGCTGTATAGCTTTTTGGCAAAGCTGCCGTTCGGAATTTCCGGCATAATAAGAGTCTTTCGCTGGTCATCGAATTTGTGAAGCAACGACACGATTTCGCCGAGCGTAACGCGATATGTCACCGGGACGGCACAATATCTGCCGTCGCTTTTAAGTACCGTATCCGCTCCCGAAAAATCACAACGGTGCTCTTTCCCCTCGAGCAAATCGAGCATTTCGCTCACAAGGTCGTCTATGTATAAAAGCTCAAGCTCCGTTTTTTCATTATCAACTCTTATGGGTAAGTCGTTTGCGATGTTGTTGCAAAAGGTTGCAACGGCACTGTTGTAATTCGGCCTGCACCATTTTCCGAAAAGATTCGGGAAGCGGTAAACAAACACCTTTGCGCCGGTTTTTGCGGCATAGTCAAAAAACAGCTCTTCTCCGCGCAGCTTCGACTCTCCGTAAACGGAATTTGCATATCTGCCGACAAGCGTCGCCTGTATGGAGCTTGAGAGCATAACGGGACAACGGTTACCGTGCTTTTCAAGAGTTTTCAAAAGCTCCGAGGCGAAGCCGAAATTTCCCTTCATAAACTCGCCGTCGTCCTTCGGCCTGTTTACTCCCGCGAGATTGAAAACAAAATCGCACTCCCTGCAAAAATCGGAGAGCAGAGCCTTATCCGTATCAATGTCATATTCAAATATTTCGTCAATCGAGAGCGACGGACGGGTACGGTCTTTGTTATCGCGAAGATTTTTAAGTGCCTCAACAAGGTTTTTACCTACAAATCCGGCTGAACCCGTAACAAGTATTTTCATAAAAAAGCTGCCTTTCGGAATACAAAATCACTTCTTGAATTCGGCTAATTCGTCTCTGATATAAGCGAGCGATAAAAGCTTTTCCTTTACCTGCTCCACATTTAAAAGCTCCGTATTGTTTGAATTAAATTCGGTTAAGGGATTGCGGTCTTTATCGCCGTCATTGAAATATTTATCGTAGTTAAGTGAACGCTTATCGCAAGGCACACGGTAGAAATTGCCCATATCGGTAGCGTGAGCGCACTCCTCGTTAGTAAGGAGGGTTTCGTACATCTTTTCGCCGTGACGAATACCGATAACCTTAATTTCGGCTTCGGGGCAGAAAAGTTCCTTTACCGCCTCGGCAAGCACACCGATTGTGCAAGCCGGTGCTTTCTGAACAAGAATATCGCCCGACACGCCGTTTTGAAATGCAAAGAGAACGAGGTCAACCGCCTCGTCGAGAGACATAATAAATCTTGTCATATTCGGCTCTGTAACGGTTATCGGTTTGCCCTCTTTAATCTGCTCTATCCAAAGCGGAATTACCGAGCCGCGCGAACACATAACATTTCCGTAACGAGTGCAGCAAATCTTAGTCTTGTCGGGGCTTACGGTTCTTGATTTTGCGACTATTACCTTTTCCATCATAGCCTTTGACGTTCCCATTGCGTTTACGGGATATGCCGCCTTGTCGGTTGACAGGCAGATTACGGTTTTAACGCCCTCGTCAATAGCTGCCGTAAGCACGTTATCTGTGCCGAGAACATTGGTCTTAACCGCCTCTATCGGGAAAAACTCGCAAGACGGAACCTGCTTTAAGGCCGCCGCATGGAAGATATAGTCTACACCGTGTATTGCGTTTTTAACGGACGCCAAGTCTCTGACATCGCCTATAAAGAATTTGATTTTATCGCTGACCTCGGGCATTTTCGCCTGAAACTCATGGCGCATATCGTCCTGCTTTTTTTCATCTCTTGAAAAAATGCGGATTTCGCCGATGTCGGTCTGCAAAAATCTGTTGAGCACCGCATTGCCGAATGAGCCTGTACCGCCCGTAATCATCAGGGTTTTGTCTTTAAACATATTCATCTTCCTTTGTATTAAGCCTTTTTACGGCCAAGCTTACCTATTATTTTATTGAACAGCCCCTTTAAAAGGCCTTTTTCATAACTGTTCATAAAGAACGCCGCCATGAGAGCTGCATATACCGCCGCAGTTATGACGCAATTTATTATAAGACCCGCCCAACCGTACCTGTTAAGGTGAAGCAGCGAAAACGCCGCTCCGAACGCAAAGGTAATCAAAAGTGCCGGGAGCGTCCCCTTAAACAAGTCTCGGTAATACTCGCCGAATCTTATACCTACTTCTTTATGGAGAACAATATCCATAAGCACAACATCGCCGATAATCAGCGCAAGAGCCGTACCGAGAGACGAACCGACAAGCGGCTTCCACTTTATCAGAAAAATAGTGACAATAATGTTGAAAACCGACGAGCAAATCTGTATTATCGCAAGCGTCTTATGACGGTTTATTGCCCAAAGTATTTGGTTGCCTATGCCCTGAGGGGTAGATATCAGCCACGGGAACATTATAATAAGTGCCACAAAGTAACCGTCGATATTGTCTTTGCCTGCCCAAAGAGCTACAAAATCTCTGCCGAATACGGCAAACACACAGTAAATCATACCGAGCACCATAAAGATAACTCTGCCGATACGCACCATTTCGTTTTGTACCGTTTTACTGTCGGCTCCGCCCTCTATCATACGGACGGTTCCCGCCATAAGCACCGAATTAAACTGACTGCCTATGGTCTTATAATACTGAACTATCTGTGAGCCCACACCGTATATACCTATGAGTATGGCGGCGGACGGGGCGAAAATACCGAGGATTATCTGATCCGACATTGAATTTAACTGCTGCGCTATAAGCTGAATCAGCACAAATGTGGAATATGAGAATACGCCCTTCACAAAAGACGTATCTATCTTTTTGAAGCTCGGATATAATTTCAGCTTGAAAAGCACATAGCATATATAGAAAAGCCGCGTAGCTGCTGTAACAATAAGGTTTACGGTTACGACGCCGACGCTCTTGACTCCCGCCTTCATCAGGAATACAAGCACCGCCATTTTGACGATATTGGCGAGAATCATAATTCCCTTATGCGCCGTAAACCGCTCATATGCTACGAGAGTGTTTGAAAAAGCCGATGTTCCTATTGAGATTGCACTTGTGACAATCGTTATGGACAAAAGCTCTTTTGCCTTGACTATCTCTGATGAAGTAAGACCCTTTGAAAATACATTCGGGAAAACGGTTATTAAAAGCACACCGACAATAAGTATAACAAGTGTAACCGCCGCATAATAAACGGTGGTAACGCCCAAGAACTTACGTTGTGACTCCCTGTCGTTATTGGCTCGAAATTTCGCCATATATCTGATAACGGAATTGCCGACGCCGAGGTCGAATATTATCAGATATGCGGTTATTGACGAAGTGAGCTGGTAAATACCGTACTCCGCCTGACCGAGACTTCTTATTATAAACGGAGTTACAAACATAGCCGATACTATTTCCGTTATCATAACTCCGTATGAAAAAACCAACCCGATTTTTCTGTTCATATTTAAATATCCTTAATCAGAAAACAAATTGTGCGTTATTATAAACATACAACAGCAAATAAGCAAAGTGTATCACGCTCTCCGCCGACAACAGAATATACGTATACGGTTTCAAATTCTTGTTGACGGGATTTCTGAACCTGTATAAAAGGAACAGCAGCGGCACGCTGAGCGCTATCTGTATGAAGTTGGGTGTTCGCAAAACGAACTGGTAATTTGAAGCAAACAGGAATATTGCGACTATGCTGTAAACTATCATCCAGTCGTAGTTATACATTCCGTTCAACAGTCTGTTGCCGAGAAGCCCGTCGGTATTTTTCTTTTTAAAGAGGCTTTCCGTTATCGTCATAGAAAGCAACATTATCAAAAGAGCCAAAACAAGCCTTATAATCGACATTGAAAACTGCCAGATGCCGAACACCTCATAATCGCTGTAGCCCGAAACCTTTTTCTCTACCGTACCCAAAAGACCGTCGCTTGCGGAACCGAGAGCAATCGCGATTTTGTTTGCCGCAAAAATAAGCACCGGAAGTATTACAATAAAAGCCTTTTTCACAATCGGCGATGTCTTTTTGATAAGCAGAAGCACTATTCTTATAAGCACAAACGGCAATATACCGTAGTGAAAATAACACAGAGCCGCATATACGAGAAAGCAGAAAATGCGGTACTTTTTTTCGACTATATCCACATACATAAAGTAGGCGAGCACGGCAAAGCAGATGTAAATACGCGTGTTGCCAATAACATAGAAGTAATTGAAGTTCGCCATAAAGAACAACAACGCCATATTCATCTTTTTTTTTTGTCGAGTCGAACCTCATAGCTGCTTTATAAAGCAGTGCAAACGAAAAACCGTATACGATGAATACGGTAAGGGCCGGCAGCAAGCCGTTTTCCGGGCAAATTCTCGCAAGAGCGTAATAATACACAAGTGTCAAGGGGGTGCTCGCACCGTAATACGAATAAGCCTTGCCGAAGGAAATCTGCCTGAATAAATCAAGCTGCCCATACGCTCTGTATAGGTCCATCGTATAATCGGGCTTTGTGAACCACGCAAGGCATGCCAAAGCAACCGCAAAAAGCAGCAGATATATTTTATATGTTTTTTTGTTGAAGATCGGATTTATAACCGCAAATCCGAAGAATAACAAAACAATACAGAGCATATTTTACTTCACTTTCAGATACTTTTAAAGGGATAATATCTCTTCGCAAAATTCGAGATAGTTTTTTCGGCAGTCAAAGCAATTCCGCCATTTTTCATACGCGCAGTCGCTTATTTTACGCCGTTCGTCTGCGGACATTTCCGCATACGCTTTTATGGCGCTCACAAGCTCGCCGTCGGTAAAATCCGGCTTTAGCATAAATCCGTTTTTGCCGTTTTCGACTATTTCGCAAACACCGCCGACATCAGTTGCAATAACCGGCATACCTCTTGCCATACACTCCATCATCGTTACGGGCAAGCCTTCCGAGGATGACACATTTAAAAGAAAATCAAAGGAATTATCGGATATATACTCCATGGCATCGTCGTGATTCATATATCCTTTGAGCTCGTATTTGATGTTTTCTTTTCCTTTGAGCTCACGCTCTGCCTTTTCTTTTAGTTCATCGGCAAGCATACCCGAGCCTATGTGAGTCCATTCCGCTTTTATGCCGTCTGTCAAGGACAGGGCATCGATTATTCTGTCTACGCGCTTTACCGGTGACATATACGAAAAGCTTAAAATTTTAATCGGACCGTCAGCGCAAGGTCTTTCCGGCCTTTTGCCCTCTTTTACTCCGAGGTAGGAGAGAAGACACTTACTGTCATCAATCTCAAAATTTTCACGGTAATAATCCATACCGTCACGGCTTATAAAAACAAGCTTATCTATTCGTCTTGCAATCTCGTTTTTATAGGGGATATAGTATCCGTTACCCTCATTGAGATATAAATCGGCTCTGTGTATTCTCGAAACCACCCTGTCGCCGTTTTTTGCGGCAAGAGCTGCCGCCAATGCCGTATAGTCATTCCAATATGTATAAAGCACGCACTCTCCGTCCGCCCTGCTTCTGACTTTTTTAAGAAAAGTCTCAAAGTGGAAAGCTCTCATAAGCGTCGTTAACGCACGCTTCGCATTTGAAAAAGTAAGCTTTTTTTCGCGTTTTAAATATGCGAGCTCTCTGTAATACATGGGAGAAACCAACGCTTTTAAAAAATAAACAAAAGCGCTCTTTCCGTAGTGCGACGCATATCTGAATACTCTGTCCTCGGGAACCGAGGTCGTCATCTTGTCCTTTGTATTCCTTGTTACAGTGTATACGTCGGCTTTTTCTTTCAGCACCTCATATTCGGGTGCTAAAAAGCCTGCCTCAACTATCCCGAACGGGAAGGAATTGGTTATGAGAATAACATTTTTCATTCTTTTCCCTCCGGTGACGGTTTTGAAAGCTGTTTATATACGTCAATATATCGGTCAATAAGCATTTTTTTATCGAATCTGTCATGCGCAAAATTTACGCACGCCGAGGAATAACTGTTTTTGCCGTTTTCACGCACTTTTTTTACGGCGTTTAAAATTCCTTCAAAATCGTTTTTCGGTACTACGTAACCGCAGCCGTCGCCTACTATTTCGGGATTGGCGGTAGAATCGTAGCATATTACCGGAGTACCGCAGGAGAGAGCCTCCGCGGAGACCTTTCCGAAGGTTTCCTCAAGTGAAAATGTGATAAAAACATCAGCGGCCGAATAAAGCTCCGCAAGCTCATCGGTAGATGATGTGGCGGAAACGGCCGTTATATTTTTCGGCAAAACGGTATTTCCTTTGAGGCTGCCGACCAGAACCACCGTTATTTCGGGACACGCTTCGGCGAGCCTTATAAAGCTCCTTAAGCCTTTTCTGTCGGACCAAACCGCGGAAATTCCGATTACGGTAAAGCCGTTGAGCCCGTACTTTTCACGCGCGCGGCCTGCGTCGCGAGGATAAAACTTATCGAAATCTATCCAGTTATATATAGTTTTTACAATCTCCGCTTTCTTGGCTATCGGAGACTTTTTGACTTCGTTTGTAACATAGTTTGATACACCTATTAAAGCAAGGCGATTGATTTTCCCGAAAAGCTCGGTTTTGTCTCTGAGAAGCTTTTCGGTTCGGTCAAAGAACCAAGTGGGATTTCCATCCTTTAGGTTCGGGCAATTTCCGCAGCCGTACTGCCATTTATCGCATCGGCTTTCCGTGAAATGAACGCATTTCCCGGTTATAAACCAAAAATCGTGGAATGTCACGACAACGGCTATGTCTTTTTTTGCAAGATAATCCATCAGCATCGGGAAATTTATATAGTTGCCGTGCAGATTTCTGAGATGAACCACGTCAGGCGAAACAGCGTCAATATGCTTTATGAGTTTTTTTGTTGCAAGGTGTGAAAAATATGCCTGTTCTCCGGAAATTCGGGAAAAAAGCCCGTGCAGCTTTACGTCAAGCGGTGAGCCGATATGGTACAGCCGAGCGTCGCCCGGCTTATTTGTTTTAGAATAAGCAACATAGGAATCTATGCCCTTATTAAGCATGGCAAGGTGCAGTTCCGTAGTGGTTCTGCCCGTACTGCTCAAATTGTATACGGCATTAATTTGTAAAACCTTCATTGCCTCACCCCTTAAATTCTTTTTTAGCTATACCTTTAATCTCTGAAAAAAAGATCTCTCGTATAGACCTTATCCATTACGTCCGCAATATCCTCATTGTATCTGTTGGCGAGAATAACGTCACATTCTTTTTTGAATTTATCTATATCCTTTTCCACTCGGCTGTTAAAGAAGGTGTCCTCTTGAAGTGCCGGCTCGTAAACCACTACCTCTATGCCCTTTGCCTTTATGCGCTTCATAACGCCTTGTATCGCCGACAAGATATGTATGGCAAAAAGCTTAACGGCCTCTGCCTCTGTGGAATTCATAATAAGCACCGAAACGTCCTTTTTTTCGGCCGCTTCGCTTAAAAGGGCCGTAAACCTCTCTGCCACAGGACGCATTTTCCGCTGTGATCCGACAAAGTAAATTAAGCACGCTTCAGCCTTCCGAAAATCTTTTTTAAGGTTCCGAAAAGCAAACTCTTTTCGTAATCGTTCATTCCGAAGCACAAAGAACACAGTCACAACAATTATTCCGTTTATAAGGAACCTGAGATAGCCGTGCGCCAAAGGATTAAAGTGCTCCGCCAAAAGGCCTATTACCATAGTGATTGCAAGATACGGCAAAAGCTTTAAATATGACTTCTTGAAAAATTCCGCCATATCGAGCTTCAGGTGCTTTATAAATATTCTGCATATAAGCACGTTTCTGAGCATATATGCTATGAATATCGAAACCGAAGCACCGACAGCCGCATAGTATTTTGAAAGCACCAGCGACAGTACGATATTTACTGCACCTGTTGCAAGCAAAACCATCGCTTCAAGCCTTACCTTGTTTTCAACTATAAGCGTGGTATTGCCTATCTGAAGCGGCAGGAAGAAAAGGCTCGGAATTATCAAAAGCACGGCGCAAATATAGCTTTGTGCAAAATCCGGCTTATTCCAAATATCTATTATAAACGATTTTCCCAAAGAAATAAAGCCCACAGTTAAAAGTCCGACTATCATTATTTGAATTCTGCCGATTCTTATCATAAGGGGCATAAGCTCCTCTTCCCTCTTGCCGTCGGAAATAATCCTTGAAATTCGCGGCATAAACATACCGTTTATCGCAGTTGAAAATGTATAGACGTACCCCTCAACCGTTGTGGCAAGCCCGAATACGGCAACGCCTACGGAGCCGGTAACAGACACCGCGGTTATTATGGACGGCGTTATATTGAATATAAGCCTTTGTGCTATGCTGCTTACGGTAGTCCAAACCGAAAAACCGAAAATATCCTTTAACGAGTCCTTATCAAAGTATTTCCAATTTATTTTTATATCGGTTCCGCGGTTAACGATAATGAGCTTAAAGAGTATTATTATAAGCCCTGCAACGGCATTTACGGTTACAAGCGCATACACTCCGCAGCCGAAGTGAAGCGCAATAACCATACCGACTATGATAAACACCTTATTGAATAAATCGCACGCCTTCAGCGGCACGAATTTCTCGTATGCGGTCAGGATTCCGTTGAGATTTGTAAAGGGAAACGAAATCACGCTGAAAGAGGCAACTATTATGTAAAGCACCCTCAACAGCGGAAGAAACCACAAAAACATTTGCCTTACGAAGTCTTTTTGCAACTTCGGATGGAGATATCGAACCCGTAAATATAATATTGTCTTCGAGTCCGTATTTTTTAATAAGCCTGTTTATATATTTAATGTAACCCGACGGGTCCTTTATTTTCCCGTTTTCGGCACAGCCGCCCGGAACATACAATTTGATATCGGGATATTTCTTCTTCAAAATGGCTATTGCCTTAACTTCTATGTGAAGTCCTTTAAGCGAGTAAAGAGCGGAACTTGAAAACACGGTATGCCTTTCGCATGACTCCAAAGACCATTTTTCGCTCTCATAAAACTCTTTTCTCAAATTGTAATTACAGCGAAAATATTTTAAATTCGGGTTAACCGAAAGCATAACCGCCTTATCCCAATCGGTTCTGCCCGTAACATATTTAACCTGTTTCAGGACTTTTTCTTCCCTTTCGGCATTTCGGGAATACAACATTTTATATGCCGTCGGGGTTTTCATTGTCAAAATTTCTTTTAATTTAAGGCACTTCAGTCTCTCGTTAAAAGTAAGACCGCCATAATATTCCTTTGATATGCGTCTTAAAATCCCCTGAATGGTCAAAAGCACCGGAACATCGCCGCAGACCTTGAGCATCTCATAACCCGGGGCATATTCTGTTCCGTGGATATGAACTAAGTCCGGCTGACATAACTCCAAAGCTTTTTTTGCAGTCTTCAGCCGTTTTATTGCTGTCAAACAAAAGCCTGTTTCCGCCACCCGGGAATAATATATAACGGATGTTATCAACCTTAATATCTTTAAATTCCCCGTCATAGTATGTCATAACCGTTAATTCAACATTCGGGTCCGCCGAAATACCGTCAGCAAGGTCAAGCAGCCAACCGCCGCTTGCGGAGGTCTCCGCTCCGAGCTTTTTTGCTATTTTCGGAAATACCATATTTACTATCCATATTATCTTCATATCGTACCTCCTTGTTATTGCCAAAAGAATGCGTAATACGGGTGATTTAATATAAGCTTAAGTATCAAAAAGCCTACTCCGGCAGCGTAAATCACGGGCTGCCACCGTTTGTTAAATGCTCTTACAAGTTCCGGAACAAGGAGCATAAAAAACAGAGCATAATACTGCTGAACGCGCATAAACGATTGATTTCGCAGCGTCAAAAGCGTAAATGCTGTCGTAAATAATGCCGCATTGTAAAGAGCTTTGAACTTTTCTTCGTCCGTATTCTTTTTAATGAAGCGGTACAAAACGAATGCCGAAACCGTTAAAAGACAAATAACCAGCGTATATGAGTATGTATCAAGCAAATACTCTTCTTCTACATCATATCCGACGAATTCGGCAAACGGCTCATACAAAGTTTTTCCCAAAATTAGGAAAGCGGCGGTTATTGCGGAAAAAATACCGACATACCGCCAGGTGATTTTTTTGTACGCAAAAAATACAAACGGTAAAAAGCAAACGCACGACTTATGTATAAAGAACGATAAAAATACCAAAATCAAAAACGGTATCGGCTTTTTCTTTTTTATAAATTCATATCCGATAAAAACAACAAGCGATGTTGCTATTGTTTGCCTTATACCGGTAACCGCATAAAACGAATAAAACAGCGTCGAAAAAATAATAAAGCTGAGGCACGGCATAGAAGAATTCCTGTAAATCCATATCGCCATCGGTATCATAAACAGAAGAGCTATAAATACAAGGTACACTTGGTAATTCGTGGAAAAAACTTGAAATATCTTTACAAAAAGCGCATAACCGGGGTCCTTTATTTCCGCTCCGCCGATATAAGCAGATACATTGGCAAAAATTTTGTGCCATGATGTGAGGCCTATCCTGTAAAAGCTTCTGCGGTATCCTATTGTATCCGCTCCGACAGTCATTCCTCTGAGTCCGGATAAAATTACCCACTGAACACAGGCAATCGCACAAAATGCTTTTTTTTTGTTTTTACTCGGCTTGTATTTGAGCAAAAAGAATGCCCATATAAATATGAGTGCAATATTCAGTAAATATACGGACATTCTTTTCCCTCCTTACAAGACTTTTTTATACTCTCCTTAAGTAACATCTGAATATTAACACGATCAAAAGATCTTTTGCCGTATTCCCAAGCTTTTTCCGAGTATTCGTCAATCAGTTCCTTGTCGTTTATAAGCAAATTTAATTTTTCGTATATTTCATCGTTGCTTTTTGCAACGACCGCGGCGTCATTTTTTATAAGGCAGTCAATTGAAGCCGCTTTTTCGGGTCCGACGGCAAAAATACATTTGGCGCTGTGAAAACAGTCAACGAGCTTTGTCGAAAAAGAGTAATGAATAGAGAGATAATATTGCGGGTCAAAGCTCTCCGCATGCACCAGAATGTCCGCATCCTTTTGCATCTTTTCAATCTCCGCAGCTGGCGCAGCGCCCATGAACACGGCGTTTTTGCCGTCCGCAATGGCGTCCTTTTGTGCATCGGACAGCAGCGTTGCCGAATAGATATGCAGTACGGCACGCATGCCGTTCTTATTGATATGCTGCAGCGCTTCTTTGACGGCGGCAAGCGTTTCCCACCTGCCGAGCGCCAGATTGCCCGCATAAAGCAGCCTAAGCGGCTCATGGTGCGGCGTCGGCATCGGCCTTTCGGAAAAGTCCGCACCTTTCGTCATGATCTCACAGGAACGCCCGAAAATACGCTCATAGTCTGCCTTTTGTTTCTCGGAAATGACAAACAGCGTATCTGCCCTTTTTGCTATTTTACGCATGTATCGCCTATGCACCGTCTGCGACAAGCGCGTCAGCGGAGCAGACCAACCGACGGTATAGCTGTAGTTATCGTCCCACGCAAACAGCATCAACGGTGCGCCGCTGTGCTTTTGGGCAAAGGCGGTCATTGCGCCGAGCGAGAGGTTTTCATTCAGAATGGAAACGATAAGGTCTGGCTGTACTTCCTCAATGAATGTCCGCAGGTTGCGGTTTTTCCACGGCGCGATCTTCCAGAGGATATCACGGGCGATATATTTGATCTGGGAGACATTGCGCTTGGCGACCGCCTCCAACTGCATGGCATGCTCGTCGAGCACTTGATCATTCGCCGTGACGCGCTCGCCGATGCGGTCGCGGCGAAAAATGTAGCGAGGCAGCTCCGCCTCCGCAATGCGAAAAGCGGCTTTTATCTTTTTGTCGGGCACCTCGCTGCGGGTGAAAAGGCTGTAAAGCTCGGTGTCCGCAAGCTCACCGAACAGATTGAGAAAGGTGTTGCCGCTGCTGACATTGCAGGCGATGGCACCGCTGGTAACAAATAATACTTTCATAGCTATTACCACCATTCGTAGATATTGCTTTTGCTTTTATTAAAACGGCAGATGCGTATTTACAAGATAATAGATTCGCTCGCAATGCATGCGCCTTTCTGTTTCATTATAATTTGTAACGGTTATTCCAAGGCGGTCTATCATCGGGTTCATTTTGCGAATGACATCATAATGAGGAATGTCTGCTATCCGTTTTTCCAACGGCAGGCGCAAAAACAACTCCATAAGCAAACGGTTATTGTACGGAATGGTGATGTCATACGAAATGCGATGTTCCGCCGTTATTTTCAGACCGCCCCAACCGCCGTAGCGCATTTCCCAAAGATACATATCGCTTGCATCAAAATTGTAAATTGCATCAAATGCCGTTTTTTGAATATACTCTCTGAATATCTTATCGGTTTTATGTGCTGATAAACGGTTATAACTGAAGAATTTATACATGGTGGTCATTTGTCGTGCAGATAAACGGTGCGGCATTTTTCTGAAGCCGAACTTTTTATAATAATTTGCTCTGCCGATTTCAGACACCCAGGATTTTACTTCAAGTGAAACTGCGCCGGTATTGAGAAAATACAGGCGTTTGCGAACATCATTATCATTGACAGAGCCGATGTCGCCGAGATTATGCTCCAGAATGGAGCGTATAATGGGAAGGTCGGCAAAATCTTCATTGTTCTCCGAAATGACATAGGTTTTGTGTTCGACACCGATGGCATCTGCAATTTTTGCGGCGGCGTCGGCATCGGGCTTGTCGCCGTACATGGAAATATAACTATAGTATCTAAACTGATCATATAGCCCGTTTGCACAGGCTAAGGTAGTTTTGCTGTCCATGCCGCCGGTCATGGAAATAGAAGGATGATCCCACTTTTCAGAGATCAAACGCATTGTCTCATGAAGAATTTCTGCAATTTTTGAAATCACTCTGTCATATTCTTCTTTACTTGTTACTTTCTCAAGATCTCGGAAGGGATAAAACCTTGTGAGCTTACAGGTGTGCTCGGCACATGACAGGGACAATATATGATTCGGCACGAGACGGAACACATCTTCAAACTGTGAAATATCGCCCGGAAAGAAAACACCGTACATTTTCCAGAAACGGTAATGTTGCATTTTTTTTGCGTAGTCGGTTTGCGGCAGGCGGCAAATATCACCGATCAATTGCGCATGCGAGGAAAGGTAAAAATGAGCGTTGATACAAGCATACCAATTAGATTGCATGCCGGCACAATCGCCGAAGACTTCAACCCGGTCGTCGCTGATGACGATTAATGTAAAAAGACCTGTCCACTCGTTGTAATAGCTGAGCCTATCTTGTGCCTCAAGGTATTTTTCTAAAATTTCCTTTTCGTTATACAGTCCGTCAAACGGGTTGTACACATGACCGATTAAAACCGCTGTTATGTCGGATGTGGCAGCAATATAACAGTTCAATTCCGGATGGACAAGCAACTGATAATTGCAGACACCTATTTCCTTCCATGTACCATAAAACGGAAACGCTGTTGCATCGACGGCGGCATCGGTAAAAAGAAAGCCGCGTGAAAAAAGAAGGTGGCGATACTGCGGATTTTTCTCTGCTATTTCTAATATATCTTTCATCATCACAAGTTCTCCTTATACCACTCGATAGCAAGCTTGATGCCGTCCTGGAAGCTGTAATCGGGATCGTAGCCGAGGAGTTTTCTCGCTTTTGAAATATCGGCGTTTGAGTGCTTTATGTCGCCCTTTCTGTCCGGGCCGAAATTCGGTTCGACGTCAACGCCGAGTGCCTTTGTAAGACCGTAATAAATGTCTATAAGGTACTCTCTGCCGCCGTAGGCGATATTAAACGCGTTGCCTGCCGCCTCGTGAGAAGCAAGACAAGCTTTGAGGTTCGCTTCAATAACATTGTCGATATAAGTAAAGTCTCGGCTCTGCTTACCGTCGCCGTTGATTGTCGGCACCTCGCCGTGCATAAGTTGTTTTAAAAATTTCGGAATTACCGCGGCATACGCGCCGTCCGGATCCTGACGTCTGCCGAATACGTTAAAATATCTCATTCCGTATGTATCAAGTCCGTAGTGCATGGTATAAAGCTTTGCCCATTCCTCGTCGCAGCGCTTTGTAAGAGCGTAAGGAGAAAGAAGATTGCCCTCTCTGCCCTCGGTTTTGGGTAGGTGCGGCTCGTCGCCGTATACGGACGAAGAAGATGCATATACAAACTTTTTAACACCGCATTGTCTTGCCGCTTCGAGCATATTGAGCGTTCCCTCAATATTGTTTTTGCAATAAAACAGCGGCATTTCAAGGCTTCTCGGAACGCTTCCCCACGCCGCCTGATTAAGCACATAGTCTACGCCCTCGCATGCCTTCATACAGGTGTCAAGGTCTTTAATGTCGCCTTTTATAAACTCATAGTTCGGATTGCCGAGGAACATATCAACGTTTTCCTGCTTGCCGGTCGATAGGTCGTCAAGCGCTCTGACCTTATAGCCCATATTGAGTATAGCTTCGCAAAGATTTGAGCCGACAAAGCCCGCCGCACCCGTCACAAGAAACAGCGTATCCGACGGAAATTTCAAATTTTTATAACCCATAATCAAAGTCTCCAATATTTATAGCCCGCTTTTTCGTATTCTTTACGAGAAAGCAGCCCTTTAATATCAACAAGCACCTTTTCTTCGTTACGGCCCGATTTGAACATTTTGTCAAAATCGGCCTGCCCGAGATTTTTAAACTGCTCATGAGCAACGGCAAGTATTACGGCATCGCAATTTTTTATATCGTTAATATCGATAAATTCAATTCCGTAAAGACGCTTTGCTTCGTCAGCATCAGCTTCAGGGTCGGCTATTACCGGGGTTATTCCGTACTCGCGAAGCTCATTGTATATGTCGATGATTTTCGTATTTCTCGTGTCGGGGCAATTTTCTTTAAACGTAAAGCCGAGAATCGCAACCTTTGCGTTTTTTACCGGGACATCCGCCTTTATAAGATTTTTAACGGTGTTTTCGGCTACATATTTGCCCATATCGTCGTTTATGCGTCTGCCGGAGAGAATAATTTGGCTGTGATAGCCCATTTCCTCGGCCTTGTATGTAAGGTAATAGGGGTCAACGCCTATGCAGTGTCCGCCGACAAGCCCGGGATAGAATTTGAGGAAATTCCACTTTGTGCCTGCCGCCTCCAAAACGGATTTTGTATCTATGCCCATTTTGTTGAAGATTATTGACAGTTCATTCATAAACGCAATGTTTATATCCCTCTGACTGTTTTCAATAACCTTTGCAGCCTCGGCAACCTTGATGCTCTCCGCTCTGTGTACGCCTGCCTTTACGACAAGCTCATAGGTTTTCGCCACGGTATCAAGAGTTTCATCGTCCATACCGCTTACTATTTTTGTTATTGTCTCAAGGCGGTGTACCTTGTCGCCGGGATTTATTCTCTCGGGACTGTAACCGATTTTAAAGTCCGTACCGCATTTAAGCCCCGACTCTTTTTCGAGTATCGGCACGCAAATATCCTCGGTAACGCCGGGATAAACGGTGCTCTCATATACAACTACCGAGCCTTTTGTAAGATTTCTGCCGACAATTTCGCTCGCTCCCTCTACCGGTGTAAGGTCGGGGGTGTGGTCGTCGTTTACGGGAGTAGGCACGGCAACAATTATAAACCTTGCCTCCTTGAGCTTGCTTTCGTCCGCCGTAAACTCGACAGAACAATTCTTAACAGCCTCGTTGCCGACTTCATTGGTCGGGTCTATGCCGTTCTTGTAAAGCTCTATTTTCTTTGCATTGAGGTCATAGCCTACAACCTTAACCTTCTTTGAAAACGCAACGGCAATCGGCATACCTACGTATCCGAGGCCGACAAGAGCCAATTTTTCATCACCCGAAACGAGCTTTTCATACAACTGCATATTTATTCGTCCTTTCTATGTTAAGATGACAGCACATATCATCGTTAACCTTATCAACGCTGAATTTTTCGCGGGCATATTCCGCCGATGCCGCACCGAGCGTTTTTATGAGCTCGGGATTCTCAATAAATTCCGTCATTTTTTCGGCAACCGCCTCTGCATTTTTTACGGGAACCAAAAATCCCGTTTTCCCGTCAATCACGGTTTCGCGGCATCCGGGTGCGTCGGTCGTTATAATCGCTCTGCCCATGCTCATCGCCTCCAAGACCGTTCTCGGAGTGCCCTCGCGGTATGACGGCAAAACATATACCGAGCACTGCTTGTAATAATCCTCAACTCTGTCCGTCTCGCCGAAATGCTCTATTATTCCCTTTTCGACATACGGCGCCAAATCCTCCTTTGACAGAGAATCCTGTATATTTTCGCACGCTCCGAGCAGCATAAATCTGACCTCTGGGTGCTTTTCCTTGACAAGCTCGCACGCCCTCAAATACTCGCGTATGCCCTTTGAATACATAACGCGCGACAGCATAAAGAACGTGATTTTATCGGGATAATCCGCAACGGAAAAACGGTTTGTATTGACGCCCGAACCGTTTACAACTCGGCATTTTTCGGATTTAACAAGTCCCGATGAAACGAACTGCTCTCTGTCGTCGGGATTTTGGAATATCACCGTATCGGCACAGTTCAGAGCCTTTTTATAAAGCACCGACATAACGGCTCTTATGGCTTTTGCCTTCTTAGTCTGCGCGGTAAACGCATAGCCGAGCCCCGTTATCATGGCGACCTTGTGCGGAACACCGGCTTTTTTTGCGGCTATGGAGCCGTATATTACGGGCTTCGATGTGTACCCGAGAACCACATCGGGCTTTTCCTTTTTAAACAGCTCGTAAAGAGCCTTTTGATATTTCAGGTCCTCCTTCGGATTTACTCCGTTTTTATTCATAGGTATCTCGACGAAGCGTGCGCCGAGAGCCTCGATTTTTTCAACACCCACCCTGTTGGGGCCCGTGACAATAACCTCGTATCCGCAAGAGATAATTCTCTTTATTAAGTCGCCTCTGAAATTATACGCCGTTCTGTTTTTCGGCGAAACCAATATGAACCTCACTCTGCCTTGTCCCCCTTTAGGAAGCCGCTTAAATTACCGTATATCACGGAAAACAGCCGCTCCGAATTTTTCTCCGAAACAAATGAATTGTGCGGAGTTATAACGACATTTTCCATATCCCATAAAGGACTGTCCTGCGACAGCGGTTCACTTTCAAAAACGTCGAGCACCGCTCCGTAAAGCTTCTTCTCCGACAGTGCCGCCGTAAGGGCGTCCTCGTCAACCACCGCGCCCCTCGAAATGTTGATAAGCACGGCTGTATTTTTCATATGAGAAAGCATTTCTCCGTCAAACAGCCCTCTCGTCTCATCGGTAAGCGGAAGCGTTAAAATGACCGCATCCGAAACCGAAAGTATACTCGGAAGAACCGACAGCGGATAAATTTTTTCGTAAAGCTCATTCTCCGTCGGGTACAAATCGACTCCTAAAACACGGCAGCCTAAAGCCTTATATCTTCTCGCACATTCGCTGCCTACGGAGCCGCAGCCGACTGTCAAAACGGTCTTTCCGCAAAGCTCAAAAAGCTCCCTGTTTTTTTGCCAAACGTGATTTTTTTGATTTTCGCGGAAGAAAAAGCTCTTCTTATAAATTAACAGAGTACCGAGAACGGCAAATTCCGCCATCGGCACACTGTAAACACCCCTTGCGTTGAAAAGGGAAATATTTTTACTTTTTATATACTCCGCAGGGACTCTGTCAAGCCCCGCGCTTGTGAGCTGAATAAATTTAAGATTTTTGAATTTTTTGATGTCGTTATATAAAAACAGGCCGTTGCACACAACGGCGTCAACAGCCGAAACGTCAAAAGAGAGCTCCTCTCTCTCGTCCTCGACATATAAAAAGTCCGCCCCCAAGGCTTTAAGCCGTGAAAGCTGACCTTCCGTATATTTATATGCACCGGTCAAAAGGATTTTCATTAAAAGATGCCCCTGTAAATGATTATAAAACGAAGTTTTTCAGACCTTGCAAGCCTTTTTTGCCTCAACTATTGAATTGACGCAAGCCACAAGCTTTTCGTGATTTTCCGCAAGCTCGTCCGAGCTCATATTTTTGACAACTCCCTCATATTCACGAAACTCTTTGACGCCGACATTGAATCTGTCAAAGATTTCATCCTCACGAAGCTTTGAAGCGTCGCAAAAGGCTCTCGATAATATAACCATACCGGAGCCGAGCCTGTAATGCTCACCTATTATGTATTCCGCAGGCAGCATAACCTCGCTGTGAACTCTGCCCACGCCGCCGAAGCCGTAAAATATGCCCCTTTCGCGGAGCTTACGGCACAGTCTTTCCACCGTACCGTCCGCAACAAGCTGGAACATAAAGTCCATTTTATAGCCGAGATGCAAGTCGTTAAGCCCTATATGCACTTCGTCTATACCGGGAACGTCAAGAATTTCGTCTAAGTGCTCCGCCGCCTCGGGCGTTTCCACAAGAAGGCATGTCCTTGCCCTTTTTCCGACGCAGTCTGTAAAGCCTTTTACCTCTTCCGCGGTCTTAAAATACGGGAGCATAACTATATCCGCACCGTCGTCTATTACGCGGTTGATTTCTTCACGTGAGCCGTCGTAAAACGAATTTACTCTGACCAAAAGCTCCGTCCTGTCTAAAACCGCGCTGAGCTTTTTCACGTCGTCAATGCTGTTATGGGATATTACGGTATCCATATTTGCCTGACGCTCTGCCTTACCGCGGGTTTCAAGGTCAAGGAATATTCGATCTACCGAAACGTCCTGTGCGATTTTTGCAATCTTCGGGTCGTTTGTGAGATACATCAGCTTAAGAGCCATTATTTTTTCACAACCTTTGCATCATTTGACGATTCGGTGCTCTTATTTACGGTTGCACCGCTGTTTTCGTTGTCGGCATTCGTAAGTACCTTAAACGCGGTCATAAACATAATTTTGATGTCAAGTAAAAGCGACATATGGTCAACATACCAAACGTTAAGCTCGATTCTTTTGTGCCACTCTACGTCCTTTCTGCCGTTGACCTGCGCCCAGCCGGTTATACCGGGTCGCACCTCGAACATACGCTTTTGGAAATCGGTATACTCCTCACATTTCCACGGATGATATGTAAGCGGAGGCCTCGGCCCGACAAAGCTCATCTCGCCCTTTAAAATATTCAAAAGCTGCGGCAGCTCATCTATGCTCGTAGCTCGTAAAATTTTACCTATCCTTGTAACCCTGGCGTCGCCCTTTCCGGAATAAACGCCGGAGCCGGTTTTTTCCGCTCCGACGCACATTGAGCGGAATTTATATATCTCAAAAACCTTTCCGTTTCTGCCTATTCTCTTCTGACGGAAAATAACGGGACCGCGGCTGTCGATTTTAATCAGTATCGACACCGTAAGCAACAGCGGAAACAACAAAACAAGCCCCAAAAATGACGCTGTGACATCTAAAAATCTTTTGACTGCTCTGTAAAAGCCTCTCACCGTTACACACCCTAAAAAACACTATGATTTAACTAATTTATTATATACTTATACATTAAATATGTCAATTAAAACAAGCGATTGTAAACATTTGTAAAAAAGCAGCGGACGGCACGGTAAAAACGATGTCGGTCGCTGCTTTTAAAATCACATCAATATTATTTTTTATGCCATTTTACGCCGTTCGGAGTGTCCTCCAAAACTATGCCCATGGCGGCTATCTCATCACGGATGCTGTCTGCCTTAGCAAAGTCCTTAGCCTTTCTCGCAGCGGTTCTTGCAGCTATCAGCTCTTCAACCTTGCCGTCAAGGTCGTTGTCCTTTTCCTCGTACACAAGACCGAGCACGCCCGTAAGCTCCGAAAACAGTTCTTTTGCAAATATCAAAAGCTCTTTGGACGAAGTTGGTATTACATTTGAGTTTATGTCTCTGACAAGCTCAAATACCGCTGAAAGTCCGTCGGCGGTGTTGAGGTCATCGTCCATAGCTTCTATAAAGCGTTCCTTGTGAGAGAGAAGGCTCTTTTTAATTTCCTCGGCGTTGTCGGGGAGAGCGTCCTCTGCGTTTTGAAGTGCAAAATCAAGCGAATCGCGGCAGGTATAAAGCCTTTGAAGCGAGGCTTTGCACTGCTCTATAATGTCAACGCTGTAATTTATGGGACTTCTGTACTGAGAGGAAATCATAAGATAGCGTATCGGCTCATAGCCGTATTTTTCCGCAACATCGCGAACGGTAAAGAAATTACCGAGCGACTTCGACATCTTTACGTTGTCAACATTTATATATCCGTTGTGCATCCAGTAATGCGCAAAGGGAACGCCGTTGCAGCACTCGCTCTGTGCTATTTCGTTCTCATGGTGCGGGAATATGAGGTCCTGACCGCCGCAATGAATATCGATGGTCTTGCCGAGAAAACGTCTTACCATTGCCGAGCACTCAATATGCCAGCCCGGTCTGCCGTTACCCCATGGTGACTCCCAATACGGCTCGCCAGGCTTCGCGCCCTTCCAAAGTGCAAAGTCCATAGGCTCTTTTTTAAGCTCCTCGACATTTATTCTCGCGCCGGCCTCAAGGTCCTCAAGCGGCTGATGAGAAAGCTTACCGTATTCCTTAAATTTGGACGGGCTGAAGTACACATCACCGTTTGAAACGGGATATGCATAGCCCTTTTCGATAAGAGTCGAAATGATATCGATTATCTCGTCGATATTTTCGGTGGCTCTCGGATGAACGGTCGCCTCACGCACATTCATACCCTTTGTGTCGGTCCAATATTCTTTGATATACTTTTCCGACACGGTTTTGTAATCGGAGCCCTCTTCAATGGCTTTTTTGATTATTTTATCGTCAATATCGGTAAAATTCTGAACAAATCTCACCTTGTAGCCGCGGTATTCAAGGTAACGGCGAAACGTATCGAAAACGCAAAGAGGACGCGCGTTGCCGATATGGATATAGTTATAAACGGTGGGACCGCAGGCATAGATTTTGACTTCGCCAGGAGTTATGGTTTGAAGCTCCTCTTTTTTTCGTGACATCGTGTTATATATTTTCATCCTCGTAATTCCTTTCGTTTTGTTCTTCATATTCGGTTTTTTGATATTTTTTCAGCTCTTTTTCAAGCAGCGCTATGCGGTGCGACATTCTGCAAAGCTCCTGAGATACGGGGTCGGGAATGTGAATCTGGTCAAGGCAATCGACACGCACGCCCTTATGCTTTACGACTCTTGCCGGAACTCCGACGGCTGTGCAATCCGGCGGTATTTCCTCAAGCACTACGGCACCTGCCGCTATATTTGTATTATCGCCTACCTTAAAAGGACCGAGCACCTTTGCGCCGGCGCCTATCAGCACGTTATTTCCTATTGTAGGATGTCTTTTACCGGTATCCTTGCCGGTACCGCCGAGCGTTACTCCCTGATAGAGCGTTACATCATCGCCTATCTCCGTGGTTTCTCCTATTACAACTCCCGTGCCGTGGTCAATAAAAAAGCGTCTGCCGATTTTTGCCGCGGGATGAATCTCTATCCCTGTCTTTTTGGCGGCTCGCTGAGAAATATATCTGCCGAGAAATTTCATATTGTGGTTCCAACACCAGTAAGCTCTTCTATGCATTCTGATGGCCTTAAGCCCAGGGTATAAAAGCAATATTTGTATGGTCGAGGTTGCCGCCGGGTCGCGGTCCTTAACCGACTGTATATCTTCCTTTAAGCGGTCAAACATTTAAACACCTCCCGCAAAAAAATAAAGCCTCCGCAGAAAAAAATCATCCTGCGAAGGCGTGAGTACGCGGTTCCACTTCGTTTTATAACTCATTATCCTTAACGCGGAAAACGTGCGAAGATACTCTTTTTCCCTTCGCCTGCTCACGGACGCACTTCACGACACGCAGCCTTAAGGGCATTTCAGCACAGGTGCCCTCTCTCTGAAAATCGCGTAAGATCGCTACTCTTTCCGATCAATGCATTTTTACATCTTAATATATTGTATCACATTTTTCGTGTTTTGCACCAATTATTTTGAATAATCGATAACATTTTTACTGTCCTTTAAGTAAATAGCACCCGAAACTACTGTCAGAGCGGCGGTTATCCACAGCAGTAAATTTGAAATATGCGGCAATGTGAACCAAGTATTTGCCGCCGCAAAAAGCTCTTTCGAAAACGACGTTACGGCTATATAGTCCGCCTCGCAGAGAAGCATTATTATAATCGTAAAGGTCATTTGACTGACAGTTTTGGCCTTTCCCCATTTGTTGGCGGGAATTACAACTCCGTCTGCGGCCGCTATCATTCTGACCGAAGCCACGGCAAATTCTCTTGCAAGCACTATCATAACAATCCAAATATTGCAAAGCCCCATAGTCATAAACGCGAGCAGAGCGGAGGTTGTGAGAATCTTATCCGCTATCGGGTCAAGCAGCTTTCCGAAATTCGTCACCTGACCGTTTTTTCTCGCAAGATGGCCGTCAACGGCGTCCGTTATCGCTCCGACGGCGTAAATCGCCGTTGCGATAAGAAAACGGTGCGGAAGTGCTTCCCAAAGCAATGCCGCAAGGAAAAACGGCGTTATTATTATTCTGGCAATGGTCAGTTTATTGGGCAAATTCATCTTCATATGACTTCTCCGATCAGATCATATTCATTTACGTCGAATATCTCCACATCCACAAAGTCGCCCTCATTGAGTTCATAACCGCAGGTAAAGCTTACAGAGCCGTCTATATCCGGAGCGTCACGCCAAGTTCTGCCGTAATAGCTGTCGGTATAGCCGTCATAGCCCTCAACAACACAGCGCATTGTTTTGCCGATGTTGTCGTGATTCAGCTTTTCAAATATATTGTACTGCTGCTCCATTATGATTTCGCCGCGTTTTTTTCTGATCTCCTCATCCACCTGGTCGGGGAATTCCGCCGCCGGAGTTCCCTCCTCCTGAGAGTAGGCAAAGCAGCCGAGCCTGTCAAACTTCATTTCCTTGACAAATTCCGAAAGCTCGGAGAACTGCTCCTCCGTTTCGCCCGGGAAGCCTGTTATCAGGGTAGTACGAAGCACCACATCGGGTATTTTCTCTCTTATTTTCGTTATGAGTGCCGTAAGCTCCTCTTTTGAGCCGCGGCGGTTCATACGCCTTAAAATATCCGAATTGCAATGCTGAATCGGGATATCCATATAATTTACGATTTTATCGTTATTCGCAAACGTATCTATTATCTCGTCGCTGAGCCTTTCGGGATAGAGATATAAAACTCTTATCCACTCTAGGCCCTCGATTTTTGACAGCGATGTCAAAAGAGCCGGCAGCGCGCATTTACCGAAAAGGTCCTCTCCGTAACGCGTTGTGTCCTGCGCAACAACTATAAGTTCTTTTACTCCGCCGTCTACAAGCGTTTTAGCCTCTTCCAAAATGCTCTCCGGCGTGCGGCTTCTGTATTTTCCGCGAATTGACGGTATTGCACAATAGGTGCAGTTGTTTGAGCACCCCTCGCCTATCTTTATATATGCGTAATAGGACGGTGTGGTGAGCATACGCTTACCGTCAAGCGGCAGGCAGGTTTTTTCGCCGAAGGTTTTAATATCCTCTTCGCCGCCGCAAACCTTTTCGCATACCTCGCATATGTCAGAATTCGAGCCTATGCCGACAACGGCGTCAACCTCGGGAATTTCCGACAATACTTCGTCCCTGTATCTTTCCGCAAGGCAGCCCGTGACAACTATTTTACGTATTACGCCTTCTTTTTTCAATTCGACCATATCAAGTATGTTTTCAATGGCCTCTTTTTTTGCATCCTCAATAAAGCCGCAGGTATTAACTATGACCACGTCGGCTCCGTCTACGTCATTTGTTATCTCAAAGCCGTTGTCCGCAAGCTTAGACAGCATAATTTCACCGTCAACCTGGTTCTTGGGACAGCCGAGAGATATCATACCGACTTTTTTACTCATAAAACTCACACATAGCCTTTCACGCTGTAATCAAAACGATTCGTTTTCTATGCTCTCAAACGCCGCACGTATATCGGAATACGAATAGCCGAGGCGCAGAAGGGAATTCTTTGTGCGAATTATGCCCTTTTCGTCTCCGAGATTATTTCTGTACTTCGTTTGCAACAATAATATAATACGATTTAAATCGTCTTTGTCAAGTCTTTCAGCCGCTTCTTCGGCTAAAGCCCGGTCAATTCCGCGCCTCAAAAGCTCCTGTTTGACACGGCTGACGCCGTATTTGCGGTGCGTATAAAGCTCCTGCGCCAGCATATCGGCAAATTCACCGTCATTTATAAGTCCGAGCTTTTCGAGCTTATCCGCCGCCTGCTCGGCGCACTCTCTCGGGTACTTCTGCATAAGCTTTCTCACGAGCTCCGCCTTGCCGTGCGCCCGACGCGACAGAAGCTCGGCACCCTTTAAAAAAGCGCGACGGGAGTTCACGGACAAAGTTAAGTCCGCAAGCTCCTCGTCGTTAATTTCATTTACTTTATGCCATTTTTCGGAAAACCAAAACGTATCATCGACGGTAAGGGTATATACGTCGTCAACATATATATGTATTTTACCCTGCCTGCCGTCCTTAAAGCTCAGTTTCATTCGTCGTCATCCACCGCCACGTCGATTTTGGCTCTTGCCGCGGTCTTGGTGGTCTTTACGGGGCGATAAGCTATGGGCGCGTCATCGTCGGCGGCGCTTTTGGCGGTTTCTCTTTTCTCGTCTCCCGCACTGTGCTCCTCCGCCATCTTTTCGCGAATCTGCTTCTCGATTTCGTCAGAGAGCGCCTTGTCGTTTTTAAAGAGATTTTTAACATTGTCTCTGCCCTGTCCGAGCCTTGTCTCGCCGTAAGAGAACCACGCGCCGCTCTTTTTGATGATGCCGTAGTTAACTCCGAGGTCAACTATCTCGCCGACCTTTGAGATGCCCTCACCGTACATAATGTCAAATTCAGCCGTCTTAAAAGGCGGAGCCACCTTGTTTTTAACTATTTTAGCCCTTGTTCTCGATCCGATAAATTCACCGCCCGAGCCCTTGAGCTGCTCGATGCGCCTTACGTCAACACGAATGGAAGCATAGAATTTAAGTGCCCGGCCACCGGTTGTAACCTCCGGATTTCCGTAGACCACACCGACCTTTTCACGGAGCTGATTTATAAATATAATTATTGTATTTGATTTTGAAATAACACCGGCAAGCTTGCGCAGAGCCTGCGACATAAGTCTGGCCTGAAGACCGACGTGGCTGTCGCCCATATCGCCGTCTATTTCCGCGCGCGGAACGAGAGCCGCGACGGAGTCAACTATTATTACGTCAAGCGCGCCCGAACGCGCCAGTGCCTCAACTATCTCGAGTGCCTGCTCGCCGTTGTCGGGCTGTGATACCAAAAGGGAATCAACATCTACGCCGAGATTTTTTGCATATACCGGGTCAAGAGCATGCTCCGCATCAACAAATGCAGCCTCGCCGCCGAGCTTTTGCGCCTCTGCCACAACGTGCAGCGCAAGTGTTGTTTTACCCGATGACTCCGGGCCGTAAACCTCAATTATCCTGCCGCGCGGGAAGCCGCCTATTCCGGTAGCACAATCAAGAGTTATCGAGCCTGTCGAAATAGCTTCGACATTGAGCGCATTATTATCTCCGAGACGCATAATGGTGCCGGAGCCGTATTTTTTCTCAAGCTGAAGTATGGCTGTATCAAGCGCTTTACTTTTATCGGACATCTAAAATTACCTCTCAATCGTACAAATGTTCGTTTGACGTCATTATATAATATCGGTGCAAAAAAAGCAAGAGTTTTTATAAAAATAGTTAATTTTAAAAAAATGCTTGCATTTTACTCCGTATTCTGTTAGAATACTGTTTGCTAATCATTAAAGGAGGTGCTCTTCGTTATGGCAAAATGTGAATTCTGCGGTAAAGACGTAGCTTTCGGCATTAAAGTTTCTCACTCACACAGACGTTCTAACAGAACCTGGAAGCCAAACGTAAAAAAAGTTAAGGCTATCGTAAACGGCTCTCCTAAAAGAGTTTATGCTTGCACTCGTTGCCTTCGTTCAGGCAAGGTCACAAGAGCTGTCTGAGGCATAAAGCAAACTTTATACGGACGAAAAATTACGACGCTTTCCGGGTTACCGGAGAGCGCTTTTTCGTTTTCGTAGGCATTTAAAATTCGGGGTACTGTTTATGAAAAAACTTTTGAGCCTTGTCAGAGCGGCCGTTGACCGTTACGACATGATAGACGACGGAGATAAAATCGCCGTGGGCGTTTCGGGCGGCAAGGATTCGCTTGCCCTTTTATATGCTCTCGCGCGGCTTCGCTCGTTTTATCCTAAGCACTTTGAGGTTATTGCAATTACGCTCGACTACCGCTTCGGCGGCATGGACGGCGACTATTCGGAAATACAAAAGCTGTGCGACAGCCTTGACGTTAAATACGTCGTAAAAAAAACCGACCTTTGGGACGTTATATTCAATATCAGAAAAGAAAAAAATCCCTGCAGCCTCTGTGCCAAGATGCGTCGCGGCATTCTTCACGATACAGCTAAGGAATACGGCTGCAACAAAATCGCCCTCGGTCACCACCTTGACGACGCCGCCGAAACCTTTATGATGAATCTTTTGAACGGCGGCACAATTAAGTGCTTTTCTCCTGTCTCGTTTCTTTCGAGAAAAGAGCTGTATTTGATACGCCCTTTGATATTCGCTTATGAAAAAGACGTAAAGCGTGCGGCGGCAAGCCTTGACCTGCCAATAGTCAAAAGCAAATGCCCGGCTGACGGGGTAACGGAGCGGCAAAGCACAAAAGAGCTGCTCGCGTCTCTCGAAAGGCAATACCCGGCACTCCGAGAAAAAATCGTGGGTGCACTGCAAAGAGGCGGAATAAGCGGCTGGTAACAAAGTCAAAATGCGAAAAAGTGTTGTATTTGCCCTACTATAATGATATTATTTTATTGATTTGAAATTCACGGAGGTTTCTTTTATGCAACAAATTCTTAATCGCCCGGCAATAAAGGCCGAGGCAAAAAGCTTTATCGGTCAAAATGCGCGTTGGTGGAAAATGACGCTCGCAACGATTGCTTTATATCTGCTCAACGGCGGAATTTCGATTTACGTAAATATTGTCACAGCCATAAACCGCGACGACCCTTCGACAACAGTCGGTTATTCAAGCAGTATAATTACTCTTTTGCTTATACCGTTTACCATAGCCGCATCAGGCTACTACCTTAATCACATACGCGGCTTTAACCCCGAATGGAAAAGCCTATATAAGGAGGGTATAGACAACTACGGCTCATATCTCGTAACCGGTGTGCTCGTAAATGTATTTACCTTCCTTTGGTCGCTTCTGTTTGTGGTTCCCGGCATAATAAAGTCTCTCGCTTACTCACAGGCAAAATATGTTATCCACGACAATCCACGCCTTAAGGGCAAGGAAGCCATCGAGATAAGCAAAAGAATGACAAACGGCTTCAAGGGCGATCTCTTTTCGATGTATCTCAGCTTTATAGGCTGGTATATTTTGGTGGGGCTCACCGGCGGAATACTCTCAATATATGTCACTCCATATGTTGAGACGACGGCTGCCATGTACTATGAGAACCTCAAGAGATATTCGATTGAAAACGGCATTGTAGCTCCCGAGGCGTTCGGTATAGCTCCCGTTACGGGCGGCGAACAGGGTGGAAACGGCGATTCTCAAAGTTCTTACGCGGCCGGCAACTCATATTCCGCCCCCGTCGACAGCGACCCCTACAAGGCCGTCGGCATAAATCCCGAGGATACATTTAAGCCCGGCAACCCGGACTCTGATAATTCAGATAATATGAAAGGTGAAAACTAATGAAATACGTTGTAGTTCTCTATGACGGAATGGCAGATTACCCCGTTCCCGCTCTCGGCGGCAAAACACCGATGGCAGTTGCAAAAAAACCGAATCTTGACTTTCTCGCAAAGCACGGCGAGGTAGGCCTTGTAAGAACCGTTGCAGAGGGCTTAAAGCCCGGCAGCGACGTTGCCAATATGAGCGTTCTCGGCTTTGACCCAAAGAAGTGCTACACCGGACGTTCTCCTCTTGAGGCGGCAAGCATGGGCGTTGAGCTTCTTGACACGGACGTTACGCTGAGGACAAATCTCGTAACTCTCTCCGACGAGCCGAATTACGAGGACAAGACCATGGTGGACTACTGCGCCGGTGATATTTCGACGGAGGAGGCTCACGAAATAATCAAATCGGTACAGGAAAAATTCGGGAACGACAGATTCCGTTTTTACCCCGGAGTCAGCTACCGCCACTGCCTTGTCTGGTCAAACGGCACAACAGAGCTCGGAAATATGACTCCCCCTCACGATATTTCGGGCAGAGTTATAGGCGAATATCTCTCCTCTTCCGAAAACGCAAAAGAGCTTATTGCCATGATGAAGGAGAGCTACGACTTTTTAATGCAGCACCCCGTCAACAAAAAGAGAATAAGCGAGGGCAAGCACCCCGCAAATTCAATTTGGCTTTGGGGCGAAGGCAAAAAGCCGGCTCTGCCGTCGTTTTACGAGACCTTCGGCAAAAAAGGTGCTATAATCTCGGCGGTTGACCTTCTTAAAGGAATAGCAAAATGCGCCGGTATGGCCGCTCCCGAGGTTGAGGGTGCCACAGGCTACATTGATACTAACTTTGAGGGCAAGGCAAGAGCCGCCGTCGAAGAGCTTAAAAACGGCTGCGACCTCGTATATATTCACTTTGAGGCTCCCGACGAGTGCGGTCACAGAAACGAACCCGAAAACAAGGTGAAATCCATTGAGATGATAGATTCGCGCGTACTCCCCATAGTTCTCGACGCACTCAAGGAGTATGACGACTACAAAATAATGGTGCTCCCCGACCATCCGACTCCCATTGTTACGGGCACGCACGCCTCAGACCCCGTACCGTTTATGATTTATCATAAAAACGACGAAAAGGACAGCGGCGTTGACTCTATAAACGAAGAGAGCGCAAAAACGACCGGCCTGTTTATAGAGCATGGCCCCGACATTATGAAGAGATTTTTGGAGGATTAAAAAAATGGGATACAATCCTGATTCCGCAATAGAGACAAAATGCGTACAGGCAGGCTGGCAGCCGAAAAACGGCGAGCCGCGAGTTCTGCCCATTTATGAATCTACAACATACAAATATGACACAAGTGCCGAAATGGCAAAGCTTTTTGACCTTGAGCCGGGTTATATGTACACACGCCTTGCGAACCCGACAAACGACGCGGTCGCAAATAAAATCGCTTGCCTTGAGGGCGGTGTCGGCGCGGTGCTCACATCATCGGGTCAGGCGGCAAATTTCTTTGCGCTTATAAACATACTCGGTGCAGGCGACCATATAGTAAGCTCCGCCACTATTTACGGCGGCACATTTAATCTTTTAAACGTGACTATGCGTAAAATCGGTGTTGAGGTCACATTTGTTGACCCGAGAGCGAGTGAAGAGGAAATAAACGCAGCCTTCCGCGACAACACAAAGGCGATGTTCGGCGAAACAATAGCGAATCCGTCGCTTGATGTATTGGACATTGAGAAGTTCGCAAAAATCGCACATTCGCACGGAGTTCCGCTTATAGTTGACAACACTTTCCCCACTCCCATAAACTGCCGTCCGTTTGAATTCGGCGCAGACATAGTAACTCACTCTACCACAAAATATATGGAAGGTCACGCTTCTACAATAGGCGGATGCGTCGTTGACAGCGGCAATTTCGACTGGTATCAAAATGATAAATTCCCGGGGCTTACAACTCCGGATGAGAGCTATCACGGAGTTACATACGCTAAGGACTTCGGCAAAAACGGCTATATCGTAAAGATAGTAGCACAGCTTTTGCGCGACTACGGCTCAACTCCGTCGCCGTTTAATTCGTTCCTCTTGAACATAGGTCTTGAGTCGCTCGCGGTACGTGTTGAACGCCACTGCGAAAACGCACAAAAGGTTGCCGAATATCTTGAAAAGAACGATAAAATCGCTTGGGTAAATTACCCGGGGCTTAAATCAAGCAAGGATTACGAGCTTGCCAAAAAATATTTACCGCACGGTACCTGCGGCGTAATTTCCTTCGGCGTAAAAGGCGGAAGAGAAAAAGCCGAACAGTTTATGAACTCATTAAAGCTTGCCGCCATAGTCACACACGTCGCCGATGCGAGAACCTGCGTTCTTCACCCCGCAAGCTCCACTCACCGCCAGCTTTCGGACGAGGAACTCACGGAATGCGGCGTAACCCCCGACCTCGTAAGACTTTCCGTCGGCATTGAAAATGTAAACGATATAATCGCCGACATAGATAATGCTCTTAAAGCCATATAACACACATAACACATAAAAACAGCCGTCCGAAAACCTGATTCGGACGGCTGTTTTTTACTTATAAATCATCTGTTTTAAGCGGTAATTTTTTGCTTTATTTGATATGGTAAACGCGGTTTTCGGCTATGATATGCTCCTTCGGCTCTTCGTCGGCATAGCCTAAGGCACAATGCCCTATCCCCTCATATTCGCCGTTTATACCGAGCTTTTTGAGAATTGCCTTACCCTTTTCGGATTCAAATTCCTCCTTTGCGCGGTGAATCCAGCATGAGCCGAGTCCGAAATTATGTGCGGCAAGCATAAGGTTACCCATTGTAAGCGAGCCGTCGTAAACAGCTGTGCGGCACTCCTTATTTGCCAGCACAATAAGTATTGCGGGCGCGCCGTAAAACGGGTCAAAGCCCTCCTGCCAACCGCCTATTTCGCGGTTCATTTCGGATATTTCGTCGCGCATTTTTCTGTCCGTAACGGCAATGATTATCGGCGACTGCTTATTCATACCCGACGGCGCATAAAGTCCCGCCTCGATAATCTTATCCATAAGCTCCTGCGGTACTGCGTCGGGCTTAAACTTTCTTATACTTCTTCTCGTTTTCATATTTTCGATAGCTTCCATAATTTTATCCTTTCCTACAATTCAGGTCTTTTTAATTTAAGTAGCTTTTCGGGCACAAAAAGTCGTATCCTCATCATCAATATAGCACATTTGTCAAGCACAGACCGCACAAAAATAAATACACCTTATTTTTGCTTTGTAAGCAATGCCACGCTCTCCACATGAACGGTACGGGGGAAAAGGTCGGCGGCGGCGAGCCGTTTTGTCTCGTATCCGAGATCTTTAAGCCTAAAGCAGTCCCTTGCGAGAGTAGACGGGTCGCATGACACATAAACTATGCGTTCGGGCGACATTTTTACGATTTCCGCCAAAAGCATTTCGGAGCAGCCTTTGCGCGGCGGGTCAAGCAGCACCACATCGGGCTTTATTCCGCGTGACGACAGCTCCTGTGCCGCCTCTCCTGCGTCGGCACATATAAATTCGGCGTTTTCTATGCCGTTTTCGAGGGCGTTGCGCTTTGCGTCAAGCACAGCCTCCGGAACTATCTCCGCCCCTATTATCCTCTTTGCTTTTTTTGCCATGGAAAGACCTATTGTGCCCGTTCCGCAATACATATCGAGCACGGTCTCTTTGCCGCTGAGACAGGCATACTCTGCCGCCTTTTCATAAAGCTGCTGTGCCATATCGTGGTTTACCTGGTAGAACGACAGCGGCGACAATCTGACCTTAACTCCGCAAAGCACGTCATATATGCAGTCGTTTCCCCAAACAGTCACGCACTCTTTACCGAGAATTACATTGGTCCTGTCACGGTTGATATTTAAAACTATGCTCTTAACCGAGGGTATTTCGGTAAGCTTTTTAATCAGCTCGTTCTTGTGCGGCAAATCCTCACCGTTTATAACGGCGCATACCATAACCTCGCCCGTAGCTTCGGCAAGACGGAGATATATATGCCTTAAAAGCCCTGTATGCTTTTCGGAATCATAGACCGTTATACCGTTTTTAATTATAAATTTTCTGAAAATCTTAACTATATCCGCAAATATCGGCGGCTGTAATATGCAGTTTTCGCAATCTACCACGCGGTGCGAGCGCGGAGCGAAAAAGCCTATTTTAAGCTGCCTGTCAAACGATACGGGATACTGTGCCTTATTGCGATAACAGGTCGTTTTATTGTCGGACAGAAGCGTTTCCGCCTCTATATTGATATGGGCTATATGAGAAAACGCATCTTCGACGCGCTTTTTCTTATGCTCCTTTTCTTTTTCGTACGATATGTGCTGAAAAGCGCAGCCGCCGCATGACGGAAAATACAGGCAAGCAGGCATTATACGCGATTTTGCCGGCTTGAGCACCTTTTCGACGCGGGCGACGGCATACGTCTTTTTAACCTTAATTATATGCGCCGTTACCTTATCGCCTGCCGCTGCGCCCGAAACGAAAACAGCCATATTTTCATATCTTCCGACGCCGCTGCCCTCGCTCGTAAAGCTGTCTATATAGAGTTCTACATTCTGATTTTTACTGAGTGACATCACTTTTTCTCCGAATCGTTTTTATGTTTTTTTATCGCCCTTTTAAGGCAAATACAAAACAGCAGCAAAAGCACCGCGGCTATTGCCGCCGTAATTATAAATTCAAGTCTTTGCTGCGGCTCGTCGAATATATATTCGCCGGCAAACGGGTTTACCGCATCCCAAAATGTAAGTTTCATTTTCTAAAAGCACCGTTTCTTTTTTAGACATTGTAACACAAAAAAATGCAAATATAAAGCGTATTATATCGAAAACGGACGTATTCAAACAAATGTTTTATTATTTTCAACAAAAAATCACCATATACAAAAAAAGAGTAAAAAATAACTTTTAATTTACGCTGCTCGGTGGTATAATAACCATATTATATGCCTCGAGGTACGGCGAAGTGCGCCCGTTTTTGCCTCAGGCTTGCTTGATTTTAATTTTTTCTTTACATAAAAACTTTAGGGAGTGAACCGTCCTTTGGATAAATTCGTTATTACCGGCGGTCATAGGCTTAAGGGAGAGGTTACTGTCAGCGGCGCAAAAAACGCCGTTGTTGCCATCCTTCCGGCTACAATTTTAGCCGAAGATGTATGCCGCATAGAAAATATACCGAATATCAGCGACGTTACCGCAATGCTCAACATTTTGAGCAATATGGGTGCGTCAATTAAATTCATCAACAATTCCACTATTGAAATAGATACGCGTCACATAAATTCATTTGTAGTAGAGCACGAGCTTTCAAAACAGCTTCGCGCGTCATATTACCTTATAGGCGCACTTCTCGGCAGATTTAACAAGGCCAAGGTTGCAATGCCCGGCGGCTGCTATCTCGGAGTTCGCCCCATTGACCAGCATATAAAGGGCTTTGAGGCTCTCGGTGCCGAGGTGACCATGGAGGAAAACGCGATGGTCAACGCAAGAGCCGAGTCTCTTTTGGGCAACGCTGTTTACCTTGACGTTGTGTCGGTCGGCGCTACCATAAACGTGATGCTGGCAGCAGTAAAGGCAAAGGGTCTTACAATAATCGAAAACGCAGCGAAAGAGCCTCACATAGTAGACCTCGCAAACTTTCTTAACACCATGGGTGCCGACGTCAGAGGCGCAGGCACGGACGTTATTAAAATTCGCGGCGTAGAGCATCTGCACGGCTGCGAATATTCCATAATTCCCGACCAGATTGAAGCCGGAACCTATATGGTTGCGGCAGCCGCCACAATGGGTAACGTGCTTATAAAAAACGTTATTCCGAAGCATCTCGAGAGCATTTCGGCAAAGCTTATAGAATGCGGCGTCACCGTCACCGAATATGATGACTCCGTAAGAGTTTCATGCGACCGCAGACCGGGCAAGTGCAACATCAAAACTATGCCTCACCCGGGATTTCCGACCGATATGCAGCCGCAGTTCGCCGTGCTTTTATGCCTGGCTGACGGTACAAGCATTATTTCCGAGAGCGTTTGGGACAATCGTTTCCGCTATGCGGAGCAGCTCACAAGAATGGGTGCCAAAATACACGTCGACGGAAAAACGGCCATTATCGAGGGCGTTCCGTCGCTTAAGGGTGCACCTATAAGAGCGGACGACCTTCGCGCAGGCGCGGCTATGATGATAGCAGGCATGGTCGCTACGGGCGTTACAGAGATTGAAGAAATTTATCACATAGAGCGCGGATATGAAAATGTCGTTGAAAAATTCCGCTCGCTCGGCGCTGTTATTGAGAGAAAGACCTTCCCGGACGAAGATAAAAAATCTCATAAAAACGCCGGTTAATGTTATCCTAATATTAAGCCGCCGAGAGCGGCTTTTTGCTTTTATTCAGGGGTGTACCGATATGACTGACAATCAAAAACTCGCGGAGCTTTTGTTCCCCGAAATCACAAAAACACCGGAGGACTACGAAAAGCTCTATCCGGAAAGAAATTTGAAGGAGGGTGCGCGCGTCACGCGATTTGCACCGAGCCCCACGGGCTACCTTCACCTCGGCGGCTTTTTCGGCGCGCTGACGGACTATTTGACGGCAAAGGCCTCGGGCGGAATAGTGTATCTGAGAATTGAGGATACTGACAAAAAGAGAGAAATTGCCGACGGCGTTTCCGCCATCATAAACGGCTTTAAGTCGTTCGGCATTACATTTGACGAGGGCGTTACCGGCATAGACAGCGAAAAGGGCGACTACGGCCCTTACACGCAGAGCAAGCGTGAAGAGATTTATAAAACAGTAGCAAAAAGTCTTGTCTTAAAGGGACTTGCATACCCTTGCTTCTGCACGGCGGAGGAGCTTACGGCTCTTCGCGACAGACAGGAAAAGGACGGTGCTCTTATAAGAGGTTATTTCGGCAAATATGCAAAGTGCCGTAATTTAACCTACGAAGAAATCGAAAAGAACATAAAAGAGGGCAAGCCGTATGTGCTTCGTTTCCGTTCAAACGGCGATGAAAACAAAAGAATTGTCTTTGACGATATGATACGCGGCAAAATCGAAATGCCCGAAAACATTATAGATGAAGTGCTTTTAAAGAGCGACGGCATACCCACTTACCACTTTGCGCACGTTTGCGATGACCATTTTATGCGTACAACTCACGTTATAAGAGGCGAAGAGTGGATTTCCTCCGTCCCCAAACACATAGCTTTATTTAAGGCGTGCGGTTTTAAGGTTCCGAAATACGCGCACACTCCGCAGGTTATGAAAACGGACGAAACGGACGGCACGAAGCGCAAGCTCTCAAAGCGCAAGGACCCCGAGGCGTCGGTAAGCTATTTCGCGCAGAGCGGCTACCCGAAGGAAGCGCTCACCGAATACATTATGACTCTCTTAAATTCGAATTTTGAGGATTGGCGCAGAGCAAACAAGACGGCGGATATATTTTCTTTCCCGTTCAACCTTAAAAAGATGAGCGTCAGCGGTTGCCTTTTTGACCTTGCAAAATTAAATGATATAAGCAAAAACGTAATTTCCGTTATGACCGCAGACGAGGTGTATGAGAGAACCCTTGAATGGGCAAAGGAATACGACGACGAATATTATGCCGTTCTTTCGGAAAACGAAAGCAAAGCAAAGCTTATGATGGACCTTGACCGCGGAGGCAAAAAGCCGCGCAAGGATATAGCAAAGTGGAGTGAAGTCAAGAATTACTTCTCTTACTTTTATCCCATGTATTACAAAAAAGACTATACGCTGCCCGAAAACATCGCTCCCTCGGACGCCGAAAAAATTCTCACCGAGTATTTAAAGGTATACAATGAGGAGGACGAAAAAGACATCTGGTTCCAAAAGATAAAGGAGCTTTGCGAGCCCCTCGGCTTCACGCCTAATGTCAAGGAATACAAGCAAAATCCCGAAAAATACAAGGGTCACGTCGGCGATGTTTCCACGGTTATCAGAATAGCCGTAACGTCAAGGACAAACACGCCCGACCTTTGCGCGATTATGAAAATACTCGGCAAAGACGAAACAGAAAGCCGTATAGCGGACGCAATAAATTACTACAAGGAGGTAAAATAATGGACGAAGAAATAATGTCGTCGAATTTTATTCACGACTTTATCGACGAGGACTTAAAAGAAGGGGTTTACGACCACGTCCAGACACGTTTTCCTCCGGAGCCCAACGGTTATCTGCATATAGGCCACGCAAAGGCGATTTGCATAAACTTCGGTACGGCGCAGAAATACGGCGGAGTATGCAATTTGCGTCTCGACGACACAAATCCCCAGAAAGAGGACACCGAATACGTAGACGCCATAAAAGAGGATATAGAGTGGCTCGGCTTCAAATGGAACAAGTGCCTTTATGCGTCGAGCTATTTTGATTTTATCTATGAATGTGCGGTAAAGCTTATTAAGGACGGTAAGGCATATGTTGACGACCTCTCCGCAGACGAAATAAGAGAATACCGCGGAACCCTTACCGAGCCAGGTAAAAACAGTCCTTACCGCGACAGAACAACAGAGGAAAACCTCGACCTTTTCACGCGTATGACAAACGGCGAATTCCCGAACGGTGCAAGAGTTTTGCGTGCAAAAATCGATATGGCGTCGCCTAACATAAATATGCGCGACCCCGTTATTTACCGCATTGCGCACGTTCCGCATCATCAGACCGGCGACAAGTGGTGCGTATATCCCATGTATGATTTCGCACACCCGCTCTCCGACTACAAAGAGGGTGTAACACACTCGCTGTGCTCTCTAGAATTTGAAAATCACAGACCGCTTTACGATTGGTTCCTTCGTGAGCTCGGCTTTAAAAATGTGCCGAGGCAGATAGAATTTGCAAGACTCAATTTGAATTACTGTCTCACAAGCAAACGCAAATGTCTCGCGCTTGTAAACGAGCACATTGTTGACGGCTGGGACGACCCGAGAATGGCTACAATAAGCGGTATGAGACGCCGCGGATACCCGGCAAAGGCAATACGCACTTTCTGCGAAAAAATCGGTGTTTCAAAGGCTTATTCGGTAGTAAGTATGGATCTTCTCGAATCCTGCGTCCGTGACGAGCTTAACGAAAACGCTCCGAGAGCAATGGCTGTTCTCGACCCGCTCAAGGTAGTTATAGACAATTATCCCGAGGGTAAGACCGAAGAAATAGAAGTTGAGGTTCACCCTAATCACCCCGAAATGGGCACAAGAAAAGTTCTTTTCGGAAGAGAGCTTTTTGTTGAGCGCGAGGACTTTATGGCTGAGCCTGTTAAAAAGTATTTCAGGCTTTTCCCCGGCAACGAGGTAAGATTCAAGAGTGCATACTTTGTGAAATGCGTCGGCTTTGACTGTGACGAAAACGGCGAAGTCACCACGGTTCACTGCACTTACGACCCCGAGAGCCGCGGCGGAAATTCACCCGACGGCAGAAAGGTCAAGGGAACCATTCATTGGGTATCGGCAGAAGGCAGCTTTAAGGCTACCGTAAATATGTACGACAGGCTCTTTAACGTGCCGAACCCGTCCGACGAAAGCACCGGCAGCTTTAAGGACAACTTAAATCCCGACTCTTTAAAGGTGTTAACGGGATGCCTTATAGAGAGCGGCTTAAAGGACGTAAAACCGGGCGATGTTTTCCAGTTTATGCGCAAGGGCTACTTCTGTGTTGACAAAAATTCAACTTGTGATAATATTATATTCAACCTGACTGTTCCGCTGAATTCCTCGTGGGGCAAATAAAGGAGAGTTTAAATGGCAAAAACCAAGCAAAAAAATAAAAATCTCGGCACCGATATTCTGTACCGCATTATTATGGCGGCAATGGCGGTGTGTGTACCGATAGTCGCATATTTCGGGAATCTTGTTTACACCGTTATCGAGTCCGATATATATAAGCTTGTAGCCAAGCTAAAGGGTGACTCAAGCGACGACGGCACATCATATGATTATTGGAGCATAAAGCGTGTTGTCTCGCTCGTTCACGACGGCAGCGGCGACAAGGGCAGCCTCTCTTCTATATGGGACGCTCTGTCACCGGTACACGGCGCGCTGCTCGGCACATTGATATTCTTTGCGATAGCTCTTCTTTTGGCTGTTGTCATTTTCTTCTTTGCGCTTATAAGCAAGAAGAAAATCCCTCAGCTCATAATTTCTATCGTCGGGCTTGTATCCGTAATCGGAATGCTGATTTGCTTTAAATCTATTGCCGCCGCTATCGTTAACGGCACAATTACAATCGCGGATTTTCTCTCCGGTGTATCGGGCCTTTTCGGCTCTGCCGTAATAACGCAGATAATTCCGTACATAGCCAAATTCACCGTAGTTCAGGTGAGCTCCGGCTGGTTTATGCTGCTCTTCCTCTATATAGGAATGATCGTTTGGTCGGGCTCATATGTGCTTATAGAGTCGGGCGAAAAAAAGTAAAGCATCAAAAATAATCCGTAAACAAAAAACAGAGCGCGGTTTTTCAGCCTCTCAGCTTACAAAAAAACCGGGAGCTGTCGTCTCAGACGATTGCTCCCCTTTTCTTTTATATAGTAATTGCAAAAGCGTTCGTAAAATGTTAAAATATATTTTAATATTAAATTAAAAAAGGATTTTCATATATGAATAAATCATCAACCAAAAAAGCCGTATCGGTTATTATGTGTCTCGTGCTTGTGCTGCTGCTCGGGGCTTGTCAAAAAAAGACCGACAACGACACAACCGCAACATATGATCCCGACGCACCCACTACGCAAAAATCGGGCAATAAAGAGAACACCTCGGACAGTAACACCGCTACGGTGACAATTCCCGAAGGATATACGCTCGTTAAAATTTCGTGGCTTATGGAGGATAACGGGGTTTGCTCTTCTGCGGATTTCATTTCCGCGGCACAAAGCTACGACCTTTCGAAATACGGGATTCTCGCAGACGTCAAAAATGCGCAGAACGTTTGCTTCCCTCTTGAGGGCTATCTTTTCCCCGCTACATATACATTCAAGAAAAACAGCGACCCGACAGCGGTAATAGACAAGCTCGTCGAGACGTTTCAGTCACGCTTTACCGACGATATGAAGGCAAAGGCTGCCTCTATGGGAAGGAGCGTTCACGAGGTTCTCACGGTAGCCTCCATAATCGAAAAAGAGGCGTACACTCCTGAGCAGAGGACGCTTATTTCCTCCGTTTTATACAACAGGCTCAACACAAAAAAAATGAAGCTGCAATGCGACGTAACGGTAAAATACTGCACCGGCGTTATAGAGCTTCAGTATCCCGATAAAATAGACGAATACAAGTATTACTATAACACATACCGTTGTCAGGGACTTCCTGCAGGCCCTATCTGTAATCCCGGCATGGAGTCGATTAACGCCGCGCTGCAGCCCGACAACACGGATTATCTATACTTTGTAATAAACACCGAGCCGCCCTATGATTCGGCATTCTCGGCGTCATACGATGAGCATATAGAGAACTGCACAAGAATGGGCTACACAGCAAAATAATACATTCACGAACAGGAGATAACAGATGAATATAGAAATAGCCGACAGACTCGTTAAGCTTCGCAAGGAGCATAATCTCTCACAGGAAGCACTTGCCTCAAAGCTCGGACTCAGCCGCCAGGCTGTTTCGAAATGGGAGCGCGCGGAGGCGTCGCCCGACACGGATAATTTAGTCGCTCTCGCGGAGCTTTACGGCGTACCGCTTGACGAAATTCTCAACGGTCCCAAAGCGCAGGAGGAGGATACGCCGAACAATGAGCCGACAAAGGCAGAGCTTAAGGAAAAGAAGCTTGCCGATATGTCCGAGAGGCAAAGGGTCGGCCGCAAAATGGTAAAATTCCCGTTTCCGATTTTAATTGCCGCAGCATATCTGCTTCTCGGCTTTATGAACGGAAACTGGCATCCCGGCTGGATAATACTGCTGCTTATACCTGTTTACTACTGCGTCGGCGGTGCTCTTTGCTGCCGAACCAAAAAGGCAATGCTTCTCACTATGCCGATACATCTTGTATTGGTCGCGGTGTACCTGCTCTTTGGCTTTACCGCGGGAATGTGGCATCCGCAATGGCTTATTTTCCTTATAATTCCGCTGTATTATTGGATCATCAGCGTGTTTTACAAAGAAAAGAAAAATAAATCATAATTTTAAGGGGCTAAAAAAGTGAATTTTAAATGCGGTAAAAAGAAAAATGCAATTATTATTATAATCGGTATCGTTACGGTTGCGATATGCATAACCGCCGCAGTGCTTGTATCGAGAGCAAAGAAAAAAGCGGCGGCAGCGCAATTTGTGCCCGAAACCGAGACTTACTCGGAGGAATCGGAAGAAACTCTCTTTGGGGAAGAAACCGTGTCGGAGACAGCAGCCGAAACAGCTCCGATTGTAAAACCCGTCGGCACAACAGCTCCGGTAGAGCGAGCCGCTCCGGCGATACCGAAAAAGCTGACGCAGCCGAAACCGAGCATAACGCCCACAAAGCTTTTAAACGTGCCGTTTATCGACCAGAGAAAAAAATATCCCACAGGCTGTGAAAGCATATCTGCGGTTATGGCGCTTCAATACCTCGGTATATCTATTTCTCCCGAAACCTTTATAGACAATTATCTCGACAAAGGACGCACACCGTACAGCGACGAAAGCGGAAATTTATTCGGAGACGATCCGCGCAAGGTGTTTTTGGGCGACCCTTACAGCAAAAACGGGTGGGGCTGTTGGGCACCGGTAATTGAGAACGCAGTCAATAAATTCATCGGCAAAAATTACACCGTAAAAACAATATACGGCAGCTCCATAGACGAGCTTTGCTCAAAATATATAGATAACGACATTCCGGTGCTTGTATGGGCTACGCAAAATATGGCTCCGGCAAGAAGATACAAGACTTGGTATATCACTGGTACATCCGACCAATTCACGTGGATAACTCCCATGCACTGTCTGCTTCTTGTGGGCTACGATGACAGCGGATACTACTTTAACGATTCGTTACAATGTAAAAATATGCGTTATGACAAGAGTAAGGTTATATCCGCATACAACGCGCTGAATTGTCAAGCGGTGGTAATTGCACCGAAATCGGCATCCGATGAACCGCCAAGCAGCACAAAGTCCGAAACAACAACATCGCCTGCAACAACAAAGCCGCAGAATACGACCGACCCGTCAGCCGCAACAAAGCCGGACGCAACGGACAGTCCCGGCACGACATCGGCCACAACCGCTGCGGAAAAAGATACCGCGTCTCCCTTAAAGAATAACGAGCACAATTAAACAAAAGCATAAAAAAGCGAGTGTATTATGGCCAAGCCAAAATACACTCGCTGATTTTTTTACTTTGAGTTATCGCTTATTCGGTAATCATAAGCTTCTTGACTATCTGAGTCATTCTGTCCTCGTCAAAGATAACGGGAACGGGATAGAGCGGATTTGCCTCTTTAAGAGCCCTTGATACGATAGTCGGAATATCTTCTTCCTTAATCTGGGTAAAGCCCTTCGGAATATTCATTCTCTCGTTCATGGCATAAACCTCGGCAATGAACTTCTTGGCCTTATCATCATCGCTTGTGCCTTCAATGCCGGCAAAGTTGGCAAGCTTTGAAAGCTGCGGATAGATGGCTGAGCCGTATTCCTCAAGCATAACCGGAAGAATAACGGCATTTGCAAGGCCGTGCGGAATACCGTACATACCGCCGAGATTATGAGCAACAGCGTGAACGTAGCCTACATAAGCTCTTGTGAAAGCCATACCGCCGTAGAACGAACCGAGAAGCATTTGCCCTCTTGCATTTATGTTTTTACCGTCCTTGTAAGCGGTCTCGAGGTTTGCAAATATAATTGCGACCGCCTTTTCTGCATAATCGCGTGTTGATTTTGTATTGCTCTTGCCTATATAAGCCTCAACCGCGTGGGTGAGCGCGTCCATACCCGTTGTGGAGGTGATATGCGGAGGAAGACCTACGGTAAGCTCCGGGTCAAGAACCGCAAACTTCGGACGAAGGCACGGGTCGTTTATGGCATATTTCTCATGAGTCTTGGTATTTGAAACAACAGCGGCAAGAGTGGTCTCTGAGCCTGTTCCGGCCGTTGTGGGCACTGCGAAGAACGGAGGAAGCTTGTGCATAACCTTGAGCTGACCGCGCATCTGCGGAATGGTCTTGTTAGGTCTTACTACTCTTGCACAGGCAGCCTTTGCACAATCCATCGGAGAACCGCCGCCGAAAGCTATCATAGCCTGGCAACCGTTTGCTACGAACTGAGCGCGAGCCTCTTCGATATTTTCAATCGAGGGGTTGGGCTGAACACCGTCATATACGGTATATGAAATGCCGTCCTCTTCGAGCTGTTTGAAAAGCCCGTCAAGAAGATGAAGGCTCATAAGGCCTTTATCGGTGACGATCATAACATTGTTGATACCTTTGTCTTTAATGACGCCGGGAAGCTTTTTGATAGCTCCGGGTCCTGTAAGCAGCTGCGGTTCAGACCAGTCGAGGAACATCATAAAGATTTTCATGACCTTCTGAAAAGCACGGTAATAAGCTACCTTCATTGCCCACATAGATAAACACCATCCCTTTTTGTAAATTATAAATTGAATTTATAGGTTAATTCTACCTTTTTTAAGCATTTTTTGCAATAGTATTTTCAAATATTTTCACAGCACTCTCGCTGTCCGCTTTTATTTGTGCCGAAAGAGACGAAAGGCCGTCAAACTTTTTTTCCGCCCGTAAAAATTCAAGCAAATGCACTTCGGTATCGGTACCGTACAAATCGCCCGAAAAGCCGAGTATGCAAGTCTCGCTGCGAACCGAGGGAGTACCTATTGTCGGACGCCGACCGAAATTTGTCACCGCCGGATAAGCCTTGCCGCCTATTTCTACGTACGAAGCGTAAACTCCGTGCTTCGGCTGCACAAATCCGTCGGGGAAAAACTGATTTATTGTAGGAAAGCCCAGAAGGTGGCCGCGTCTGTCGCCGGCAACCACGGTGAAGTCGTAGGAAAACGGTCTGCCGAGCATTTTCGCCGCCGTTTGCATATCACCGCTTCTTATCGCCTCTCTTATGCGCGTTGAGCTTATTTCTATGCCGTCAAACTCAACCATCGGTGCCACATAAAGCTCTATACCGTATTTTCGGCATAATCTGCGCAGCACCTCAACGTTTCCGGAGCCGTTGTCTCCGAAGGTGTAATTCTCACCGCAGGAGACTGCCCCTGCCGAAAATCTTCCGACAAGAATATCACGCACAAAGCTTTCGGGAGACAGGTGCATTATTTCCGAAAAATCTATTTCCAAAGCACCTACGTTCATTTCTCCGAGCAAGCTTTTGCGCAAACCGTCCGTCAGTATTTCGGGAGGAGCCTCGCCCTTGATGCACTTGAGCGGATGAACGGAAAACAACAGCACATACGGCATATATCCGCTCTTTTTAGAAAGCTCTATAACTTTTTGATGCCCCAAATGAAAACCATCGAAGGTTCCGAGGGCTATTGATTTTTTATATTCATTCACCTTGAAGCACCCTCTTTACCGCGAGACATCCCGTTTCGACGTTTTTTTCTCCTATTCCGAGAAACTCATTCTCCGGCGAAAAAACTCTGAAAAAGCCGTCGCCCTTCGGATTTCCTATGCGGTCGAGAAACAGCTCTCCGCCGTTTTTAAATCTGACCGCCTGCGCCGCAGTTACGTGTACTTCTTTGTACTGTGACAAAACTCTTGAAACCGGCATAACATAATTGCCGAGCTCGCCGTTTTCGCATATTTCACGCAGCTTCTCTATCGTAATGCAGTCGTCCGTAGAAAACCCGTTTGCCCTCGTCCTGCGAAGCGACTTGAGAACCGCACCGCAGCCGAGCTTTTTGCCGATATCGTCGGCAAGGCTTCTTATATATGTTCCTGCAGAACAGGTCACATCGAGAGAAAACTCATTATCCGAAAAATCGTATGCGCGAATTTCGGTTATATTTATCTTGCGCTTTTCGCGCTCAATCTCCTTGCCCTGCCTTGCTAAATCATAAAGACGAACTCCGTCCTTGCTCACGGCAGAATACATAGGCGGAGTTTGAAGCTGCTCGCCGTAAAAGGAGAGCGCCGCCTCCTTAGCTTCACACGGAGTAACGCTTACCGGGAAGCTGCCCGTTACGGTTCCGGTAATATCAAGCGTATCGGTTGTGACGCCGAGCAAAATTCTCGCTGTGTAGCTCTTTTCATGGTCCGGAATAAGCTCTATAAAGCGCGTCGCCCCCGAGAGGGCAACAGTTAACACGCCCGTTGCCATAGGGTCGAGCGTGCCTGTATGCCCGGCTTTTTTGGAGCCGGTTATTCTCTTTACCAAATTTGCCGCCGTAAACGACGTCATATTTTCAGGCTTGTCAATGCAGATAAATCCTGTCATGCTTTTTCAAGCTCCGTTTTGATTATTTCAAGAAGCTGCTTTTTGCCGTCGGCATAATCGGCCGAAAAATCACAGCCCGCCGCACGCGCGTGACCTCCGCCGCCCATCTTGGCGCAAATAGCCGAGGCATCTACGGGAGCGTAGGTTCTGAGTGATACCTTAAACGTGCCGTCAACCCGTTCTCTGAGCGTAACGCCTACCTTAACGCCCTCGATTTTACGTGGAAGAGAAGCTATGCCGTCACACTCGGTCTCGTTTGAGCCGCTCTGTTTAAACATATCCTTGGTGATTGTGATAACGGCGCATTTCCCGCCGAAGTACATTTCTATCGAATTTAAAACAAGCTCCTCAAGCCGCAAATAAGTTCTGGTCTTTGTCTCAAACATAACTCTGTTTATCTCGTCAAATCGTGCTCCGAGCGAAATGAGCTCCGCTGCCTTAACATGAGTTTCTGGAGTTACGTTTGAATACCTGAAGCAGCCTGTGTCCGTTGAGATTCCCGTATACAGACAGTCTGCCGTGCAAGCGTCCGGGTTTACTCCCAGGCACTTTATTACGTCGTAAACTATCTCGCACGCCGCCGCACTGTCTTTAAGACAGAGCATATCGGCATATCCCGTATTTGAAATATGATGGTCTATGCACAGCGGTATTTCGGGGTATTTTTCCGTAAGACGCGCGCCGAGCAGCTTTGAATCGGCAACATCAACCGCCAACACAAAATCGGGAGAAAAATCCATACTCTTTTGCGGATTGTAATTATCCTCAGACTCTCCCCACATATACGAATACTTCTTAGGTATGTCGTCGGAGCAATCAACCATAACCGTTTTGCCCATCCCGGAGAGAACGCGTCGGAGCGCAAAAGCACAACCGAGCGTGTCGCCGTCGGGACTGCGGTGCGTTAAAATCAGAATGTTGTCTTTACTTTTGAGAATTTCTGCCGCTTCGGCCTCATTTATCCTCTTCATCGTCTTTTTTCAGAGCCTCAATCTTTCTGAAAATTTCCATACCGTGCTCAACCGAATCATCTGCCGCAAATTTAAGCTCGGGGGCCTTTCTCAAACGAAGTCGTTTTCCGACCTCGTGCCGTATAAGCCCCGTTGCGCTCTCAAGCCCCTTTACAGCCTGCTTTGCGTCATCTATGCCGGAGAGTGAGCTTACAAAAACCTTTGCATAGCTCAAGTCCTGACTTACCTCAACCCTTACCACGGTGAGCATTTTATCTTTTACGCGCGGATCCTTGAGCTCGCGGATAAGCGCAACTATTTCGCGCTTAATATCCTCCGCGACTCTGTCTTTTCTGTATCCTGCCATAGCTTAATTCCTTTCATATAAAAGGAATCAGTCCTTGTATTCCTCCATAACGAATGCCTCGAGGATGTCTCCCTCTTTAATGTCGTTGAATTTCTCAAGACCGATTCCGCATTCGTAGCCGGACTGAACCTCTTTTACGTCGTCCTTAAAGCGCTTTAAGGATGCGATGCTGTCCTCCGAAACAACTATGCCGTCGCGGACAACACGAATTTGTGAATTTCTTGTAATTTTGCCGTCAAGAACGTAGCTGCCGGCTATCATACCGGCGGAGGAGAGCTTAAATACGTTTCTTACCTCTGCCTTGCCGAGCGTTACCTCACGGTACTTCGGTGCGAGCATGCCCTTAATTGCGTCGCTTATCTCTTCTATGCAGTCATAGATTATTCTGTACATTCTCATATCTACGCCGTCGCGCTCCGCTATTGACTCGGCTACGGAGTCGGGGCGGACGTTAAAGCCTACTATAATCGCATTTGAAGCCGCGGCAAGCATAACGTCGGATTCGCTTACGGCACCGACGCCGCCGTGTATAACTTTTACCTTGACCTCATCGTTCGAGAGCTTTTCAAGGCTCTGTCTTACAGCCTCTACGGAGCCCTGAACATCTGCCTTAACAATGATGTTAAGCTCCTTAAGCTCACCCTCGTTTATGGATGAGAAGAGATTATCAAGAGTTACCTTCTGGAACTGCTTGAACTGCTCCTCCTTTTGCTCGTGCTTTCTCTGCTCAACAAGCTCACGTGCAAGCTTTTCGTCGGAAACGGCGTCAAATTTGTCACCGCCGGTCGGAACCTCATCAAGACCCATAACCTCTACGGGTACGGACGGGCCTGCCTCTTCAAGCTTTTTGCCGCGCTCGTTTGTCATAACTCTGACTCTGCCCACGGTCGTTCCGGCAACTACGATGTCGCCCGTCCTCAACGTACCGTTTTGTACAAGGAGCGTCGCAACGGGGCCTCTGCCCTTATCAAGCTTAGCCTCTATTACAATACCCTTTGCGGCACGGTTCGGATTTGCTTTAAGCTCAAGCATTTCCGCAACGAGAAGTATCGACTCGAGAAGCTTGTCGATGCCCATATGAGTCTTAGCCGAAACGGGAACACATATTACATCGCCGCCCCATTCCTCGGGAACCAGGTCATACTCGGTGAGCTGCTGAAGAACTCTGTCCGGTGACGCGTCCGGCTTATCCATTTTGTTTATAGCTACAATTACGCTGACTCCCGCGGCCTTCGCGTGGTTTATGGCCTCTATTGTCTGCGGCATTATACCGTCGTCGGCGGCAACTACAAGCACGGCAATATCCGTAGCCATAGCACCTCTTGCTCTCATAGACGTAAATGCTGCATGACCGGGAGTGTCAAGGAAGGTTATCATCTGACCGTTAAGGTTTACTCTGTAAGCACCTATGTGCTGAGTTATGCCGCCTGCCTCGGTCTCTGTTACGGAGGTATTTCTTATGGCGTCGAGAAGCGAGGTTTTGCCGTGGTCAACGTGACCCATAACAACTACTACGGGATCTCTCGGCTCAAGATTTTCCTCTGTATCCTCGGTATCGTCGATAATTCTCTCTTCAATCGTTACTACGACCTCTTTTTCGACCTTTGCACCGAGCTCGGAAGCTGCTATCGCCGCCGTATCGTAGTCGATAACATCATTTACGGTAGCCATAATGCCGAGAGCCATAAGCTTTTTAATTACCTCGGCAGCTGTCATCTTAAGCTTAAGAGCGAGGTCGCCTACGGTGATTTCATCGGGAATGGTTATCTTAATGTGTCTCTTGGCGCGCTCCGCCGCTATTCTCTTCAGTCTCTCCGCCTCAGTCTCACGCTTATGGCTTCTTACACCCTGCTGCCTTCTGTACTGCTGAGACTTCTGCTTGAGCTTCTGCTTATGGACGGTGTTGTCGCCGTTGTTGCGGTTGTTTACCGGAGCGATGTTCTCATAACGCTCGTTGTACTTGTCAAGGTCAACTGAGTTGCCTCTTGTATCAACGTGGCGCATTTCGCCCTTGGTGCGCGACTGCATCGGCTTTGAAGGATCTTTTTCCTTCTTTTCCTTTTTGCTCTTAAACGGAGCCGAATTGTCTGTTTTTGCATTTTGCTTCGTTTTGCCCGCATCCGCCTTGGAAGCCGTCTTCTTTGGCTCGGCTGCGGATTTTTGCGGCTTTTCCTTAACATCTTCCGCCGATTTCTGCCTTGCAAAATAGCTGTCAAGGCTCTTCGGCGCATTCTGCTTTGAGAGCAAATCAAAAACCAAATCAAGTTCTTTCTCTTCGAGCGCGGTCTGATATTTTTTCTCGCCGTCAAAGTATTTTGAGACAAGCTCTATTAAATCCTTGCTCTGAATATCAAAATCTTTAGCTGCTTCATGTATCTTATATTTTTTTGTCATATATTACTTTCCCTCCCGGATCAATTCTGTTATTTTACGTGCGAAGCCGCCGTCGTTGACCGTTAATACCGCGGTCATCTTGGCGCCGAGGCACCTGCCTAAATCGTTCATTGTACAGCCAAGGGTTAATGCCGGAGTTTTGCCGCCGGTCTTTTCGCAAAGGGAGATAAATTCGTCCTTGAGTCTTTCGGACGAATCGGAGGCCAGAATGCACACTGAGGCTCTGCCTTCTTTTACGGAGGACAGTGCCGCGTCATGACCGAGGCTCAAAGCCGAAGCCCGCCTTGCTATACCGAGCAGCCCTAATGCCCTGTCATTCATTTTCCGAAAGCTCCTTTTCCATCTCGTCGTAAACATCGTCGGGTACCGTCACCGAGAACGCGCGGTCTATCCGCTTTGCTTTGCGCGCCGCCTTAAGGCACTGTGCGCTTTTGCATATATACGCTCCCCTGCCCGCCTTTTTGCCGGTGAGGTCAAGCGAGACCTCGCCCTCGGCGCTTCTGACCACTCTCACAAGCTCCTGCTTAGGCTTTTGGCAGCCGCATCCGAGACATTTTCTCAGAGGTATTTTTTTCTGCTTCATTTTATTCTCCCTTAAACATCAAAAGACTCAGCCTTCGTAAAATCCGCTTTCGGGTTTTATATCTATCTTCCAGCCGGTAAGGCGCGCCGCGAGACGTGCGTTCTGACCCTTGTTGCCTATTGCGAGCGAGAGCTGATTGTCCGGTACGGTAACTACGCAGGATTTAACCTCCGAATCGGGTATCTCTACGCTAAGTACGTTTGCGGGAGCGAGAGCAGCCGCAACAAACTGCTTGGGGTCTTCGCTGTAATTGACTATGTCTATCTTTTCGCCGCCGAGCAGCTCTACTATCTTGTTGACTCTCGAACCTCTCGGACCTATGCAGGCTCCGATGGCGTCAACGTTTTCATCCTTGCTGCTGACCGCCATTTTTGTTCTGGCACCGGCTTCACGTGAAATTGCGTTGATGGTTACGGTGCCGTCGTAAATCTCGGGAACCTCTGTCTCAAACAGACGTTTTACAAGACCCTGATGCGTGCGTGAAATCATAGCCTTCGGGCCTTTTTCCGTATCTCTGACGTCAACTATAAATACCTTTATAAGCTCACCGACGGTAAGCTCCTCGCCGGGAACCTGCTCACCCTTCGGAAGTATTGCCTCTGCCTTTCCGATTTCAAGAGTGGCATTTCCGGTAATCGGGTCTACACTGAGAACCTTAGCGGTGACAAGCTCCTGCTGCTTTGACTGGAACTCCATCATTATCTGACCCTTTTCGGCGTCGCGTATACCCTGACGGATAACGTGCTTCGCGGTCTGAGCCGCTATTCTGCCGAAGTCCTTTGTGTCGAGCATTATCTCGATAATGTCGCCTGCCTCGGCGCCGGGCTTATACTGCTGAGCATCGGCTACGGTTATGTCGGTATCCTCGTCGTCGATTTCGTCAACCACGTTTTTGCGAACAAATACGTTCATTTCATAATTTTCGGGATCAATCTCGCACGAAACTACGTCCTTGCCGTTATAATCCTTGCGGAGCGCAACGATTATGGCGTTCTGTATCTTCTCATAGAGATACTCGGCAGGAATTCCTTTTTCTTTTTCAAGCATCTGCACAGCTTCAAAAAATTCCTTATTCATTTTAATAACCATTCCTTTCAAGGTAGTGCCGTGTTTTTTCGTCACGGCGATTATTGTCTTTTACATATCAAAGTCGTCAAGCTTTACAAACGAAGCTTCCTTCTTTTCAAAGGACATTCCGCCGCCCTCATCAAATTCAACCGTGATAAGACCCGCATCGTAATCCTTTAATGTGCATTTGTAAACTCTCTTACCGTTTACGGGGCGTATGAATTTAACTATCACGCGGCTGCCGAGATATCTCGTAAAATGAAAATCCCTTGTAAGCTCGCGCTCAATGCCGGGCGAAGAGACCTGAAGAGAATAGCTTCGGTCTATTGGGTCAGCCTCGTCAAGCGGCTCGTCTAAAGCGTGGCTCATATTTACGCAGTCTTCAATTCCTATGCCGCCGTCCTGTTTATCTATGAATATGCGAAGATACCACTCTGCACCCTCTTTTTGGAAGCGGACGTCCCACAAAATGAGCCCGAGTTCCTCGGCGAGCGGCTGTGCGATATTCCAGACCGTTCCGACGGTACCGGTCAATTTTTCTGCCATTCGATATATCCTTTCATAAAAAAAGTCTTAACAAAACTAAGAGAGCGGGTCGCCCCACTCTCAATCATACGAATATTCTTACTGTGTTATAATACCATATATATATACGGTTTGCAAGCTTTTTTTCAAAGGTCGTCGGAATCCTGCTCCGGCCTTTTGTCGCTGTCCGCGGGATTTCCCGTATAGCTGCCCAAAACATCGGAGTTTGTGGTATCGTTATAGCCGTTCCAAATCTCCGCCATCTCCGTGCCGAGTTCGCTCAGCTTATTAACGGCTTTTCTTGAAGGCTTCTTTTCGTCTTTGCTTTTTTTGCTCAAATTTATCACCCTTTCTTTATGTGATAACATTATTATGCCGAAAAAAGAACAGGATATTTATGTATCTTTTTTATTATTTTCAGGTTGACTTTTAATTTTTTAGTTGCTATAATACAAGAGTATATAAGGGGGTCATTCCCTAACAAAAAAATGAAAGGGTTTGTTTAAGTTATGAAAAAGACGATTTCTGTTATTGTCGCTATTGCCATGATGCTTATGGTAAGCATCCCCGCATTCGCAGGCAATTTCGATGACAACGCCGATCTCACCGCTCAGCAGAAGGTTTTTGCCGAAGTGATTTTCGACGGTCTCAACGCAGGCAACAACACCGCTGATACTCTTGCAAATTATGTAGGCAGCAATCTTGATTACAAGGCTGACGTTACTTCTCCCGCAACCATCACCGATGATGTCAGCGAGGCATTTGACGCAGCAAACAAAAAGCTCACCGTTCCCTTTACCGATGAAGCTCTTATCAATTCCATGAAGCTGAGAACCTCAGCAACCATTACCGGCCGCTATCAGGCTGCTAACGGCGAAGGTTCATCAAACATCGGCCCTGGCGGCAGCGGCAGCAACGTGCTCGATAAGCTTTTCCCCGATTTCTCAAACGGCGATTTCAGCGACCTCTTCAAGGGCTTCTCTGATTCGTTCTCTCAGATAGGCGGAGCTATTTCGGGTCTTCTCAGCGGCCTCGGCATCGGCGGCGGCTCGGGCAACAACACCGAGACCACCACAAAGAAGGCATCTACCACAAAGTCAAGCTCTTCAAAATCTTCGACCGCTTCTATCCCGAAGACCGGTGACGTTGCGATATATGCAGTTGCAGGTGTTGCGGTAGCAGCAGGTCTCGCGCTTGTGCTCACCAAAAAGAACAAGGATTCCGACGAGAAATAAGCCGAAGCTTAAAATGTAACTTTTTTTAAAACCTCAATCTCGCAAAAGAGATTGAGGTTTTTTTGTTGCGCTTTTACATACGTTTGTCGTCAGTAAAAGCTCGATTAGAGAGGACAAAAAAGCGGGACCGCGAATTAACGCGGCCCCGCTCAAAAGCCTTAGGCTAAAAGGAAGTTCAGTCAACGATAACGCCTGTTGCGTCGCGTCCTGCCATTACGGCATTTGACTCATCGGTATCAATGTGCATTGCAAGCTTGAACTTCGGGCTTACTCTTACAACAACATCACCGAATACAAGCGAGCGCTCGGGTGAATCGATTTTAACCGATACAACCTGCTTATCTTTTACGCCGTAATTCTCAGCGTCCTCGGGAGTCATATGTATGTGTCTCTTGGCCACGATAACGCCCTCTTTGAGCTCAACTTCGCCCTTGGGGCCTACCAATTTGCAAGCACCGCTGCCTGCAATGTCACCCGATTCACGAACGGGAGCTGCAACGCCTATTGAGCGCGCGTCGCTTGCGGAAAGCTCAACCTGATCGGCAGGTCTTGTGGGGCCCAATATTGAAACAGCCGGGAAGCTGTTTTTAGGTCCTATAACCTGGACTCTCTCTTCACAGGCGAACTGACCCGGCTGTGAGAGATCCTTCTTCTTTGTAAGCTGATAGCCCTTACCGAAGAGTATTTCAAGCGTTTCTTCTGTAACGTGAACGTGTCTTGCGGAGGTTTCCACCATTACGGTTTTTTCCATTTTAATTTACCCCTTTATTTAAGATTTGATTATTTGCTCATTTCGGCTCTTGCAGCCTTGATGTTTGCAACAAATTTCTTACCGGTTTCGGTTATCTGTTTATAGTCGCCTGTCTTAGCTCCTGCTGTGAGCGATGAACCTGCACCTACTGCCACTGCGCCCGCTTTTATCCATTCGCCTACATTGTCGGCGTTAACACCGCCCGTGGGCATCATTTTGGCATAGGGAATAGGTCCGCGAATGTCCTTTATGATTTTCGGTCCGAAAAGGTCGGCAGGAAATACCTTTAGTATATCCGCTCCGTTTTCCATGGCAAGCAAGCCCTCGCGTACCGACATAATTCCCGGCATCATCGGAACTCTGTAACGGTTGCACAGATGAAGCGTGTCAAGGTCAAGAGCGGGGCTTACTATATACTGAGCACCCGACAGCATTGCTATACGAGCGGTTGTTGCATCGAGCACCGTGCCTGCGCCGAGGATTATCTCGTCCGGTGTGTAGCGCTTTGCAAGTTCCTCTATGACCTCGTCTGCGTGTGGAACGGTAAACGTCAGCTCTATGGCTGCAACTCCGCCCTCGATGCAAGCATCGGTAATACGAATCGCTTTGTCCGTGCTCTCGGCGCGGACTACCGCAACTATACCGCAGTCCTGAATTTTTGTAAGTATTTGTTCTTTATCCATTAGTAACATCTCCGGATATATTTATTTTAAAATTTAGTCTTGCTCCTTACGCATAGCCTTAATATTAACTCGAAAAGCCAAGGGCACTCAGTTCGGTCGCCGAAAAGTCCTGATATGCGTAGGATTATACCACTTGATTTCAGAGGGAAAAGATTTCGTATATTACGGCTTTTTGACGCCCCGAAGCATATTTTTGATATGCGAGTTCGGTCGCCGAAAAGTCGTAAGATGCGTAAGATTTTACCTCTGAACGCGTGCACCCGCGCCTGATACGATATTCTCTACTTCCTTGAGCGACGCCATAGATGTGTCGCCGGGTGTGGTCATTGCGAGAGCACCGTGGGCTATGCCGTAATTTACGGCTTTGTCAGGGTCGCCGGTGGTCATAAGGCCGTAGATAAGGCCGGAGGCAAAGCTGTCTCCGCCGCCGACGCGGTCCATAATTTCAAGCGACGGAAGAGACATTCCCTTATGAACGCTGCCGTCGGCATAGAGCATTGCGGACCAGTCGTTTATTGTTGCGGTTTTCACTGTGCGCAAGGTGGTGCCGATAGCCTTGAAATTGGGGTACACCTTAACGACTTCGGAAAGCATTTTGCAGTAGCCGTCGATATTGAGCTTTTTAAGATTTGCGTCATTGCCCTCTACTTCAAAGCCGAGGCAAGCGGTGAAATCCTCCTCATTGCCTATCATAACGTCTACATATTTTGCTATCTTCTTATTTACTTCCTGCGCCTTTTCCTTGCCGCCGATGTCTTTCCAGAGGGACGGACGGTAATTGAGGTCATAGGAAACGATTGTTCCGTATTTTTTGGCTGTTTTAACAGCCTCTATAACAACCTCTGCGGTAGTTTCGGAAAGTGCAGCAAAAATTCCGCCGGTGTGAAACCAACGAACGCCGAGCTCACCGAAAATGTGCTCCCAGTCAATATCACCGGGCTTTAATTTCGAAACAGCGGTATTTCCGCGGTCGGAAACTCCGAGAGCACCTCTTATGCCGAAGCCACGCTCCGTAAAGTTAAGACCGTTGCGAACAGTTCTTCCTATACCGTCATACGGGACCCATTTTATAAGTGAAGTGTCAACTCCGCCCTCTAACATGAAGTCCTCTACGAGCCTGCCGACCTCATTGTCGGCAAGAGCCGTAACAGCCGCGGTACGCATACCGAAGCAACGTCTGAGTCCTCTTGCGACATTGTATTCGCCGCCGCCCTCCCATGCTCTGAAAGAACGCGCGGTTTTGATTCTGCCTTCGCCGGGATCAAGTCTCAGCATTATTTCGCCGAGCGAAATCATATCATATTTGCAGGAAGCTGCATCTTTTACATTAAGATTCATAATATTCTCCCATAAACGGAGCTTAAACTCCGGAATAAGCGTTAAATCCACCGTCAACCGGAATTGTAGTACCGGTTATAAAGCCCGAATAATCCTCATCACAGAGGAACAGAAGCGTGCCGTCAAGCTCGCTCGGCTCGCCGAAGCGCTTCATCGGAGTTGCAGCGAGAATTTTGCCGGTACGTGCTGTGGGCGTGCCGTCCTCGTTCCAAAGAAGTGCTTTATTTTGATTGGTCGAGAAGAAGCCCGGCGCAATGGCATTAACTCTGATACCTACATCGGCAAAATGAACAGCCATAAACTGCGTGAAGTTTGAAACAGCCGCCTTTGCAGCCGAATATGCCGGTATCTTCGTTAGCGGACGATAGGCATTCATAGAAGAAATCATAACTATGCAGGTGTTTTCTTTCTGAGCCATATCGCGCGCAAATACCTGAGTCGGAATAAGCGTTCCGAGGAAATTGAGGTTAAACACAAACGAAATTCCCTGTGGGTCAAGATCAAAAAATGTCTTGATGTTCTCGTCGTGCTGAGTCAAATCTATCTTTTCGAGAGTTTCTTTGGTCGTGGTACCCTTTGGGTTGTTACCGCCCGCTCCGTTGAGGAGAATGTCGCAGGTGCCGAGCTTTTCGTTTACAACCTCGCGCGCCTTCTGCATACTCTCGGGGTCAAGCACATTGCAGCCTACGGCAATTGCCGTTCCGCCGTCTGCGGTTATCTCATCTACAACCTTTTGAGCCGCCGCTTCGTTTAAATCAAGCACGGCTACCTTTACGCCCTGCTTTGCGAGCACCTTTGAAAAGTCTCCGCAGAGAACTCCGCCGCCGCCCGTTACTACCGCAACTCTGCCATTTAAATTTTCGTGTTTCATAAAGTCCAGTCCTTTCGGTTCGTACTTTTAATTACTTTTTTGATTTCTCTACGGCTTCCCATAATCCGTTAAGGTATGCGGCGCCGAGTGCTCTGTCGTAAAGACCGTAGCCGGGTCTTGCGACTTCGCCCCAAATCATTCTGCCGTGGTCGGGACGCACATATCCGTCAAATCCGACATCCTGAAGAGCCTTTACAATCTCGTACATATCAAGTGATCCCTCACTCGACTTATGAGCCGTCTCGTTGAAATGTCTGTCCGAAACCTTGATGTTGCGAAGGTGAGCGAAATAAATCCTGTCGCCGAATTCGCGTATCATAGCAGGCAAATCATTGTCTTTGTTTGCACCGAGAGAGCCCGTGCAGAAGGTGATTCCGTTATATTTTGACGGAACAATGTCAAAAAGTCTGCGATATGACTCACGCCCGGTTATAATACGCGGCAGGCCGAATATTCCCCATGGCGGATCGTCCGGATGTATAGCCATTTTGACGTCGCACTCTTCGCACACGGGCATAAGTCTGTTAAGAAAATATTCAAGGTTGTTCCAAAGGTCCTCGGAAGTCACATTTTTATATTTTTCAAACAGTTCCTTTATTTCACCCATACGTTCCGTTTCCCAGCCGGGCATCGCATAGCCGTTTGAATTATTATCTATCTCGCGGAACATATCCTCGGGGGATTTGCCCTCTATCTGTGCGCCGTCATAAGAAAGGCACGTGGCGCCGTCGCCCATATTCATGGCAAGGTCGGTTCTTGTCCAGTCGAAAACAGGCATAAAGTTATAGCAAATAACCTTAACTCCGACCTTTGCGAGATTTCGTATGCTCTCAATATAATTATCTATATATTTATCTCTTGACGGAAGACCTATCTTTATATTCTCGTGAACATTTACGCTCTCTATACATTCCATGGTAAAGCCTGCGGCAGCTATTTCGTCACGCATTGCGGTAACGTCCTCAAGGGGCCACACTTCTCCTGCCGGCAGATAGTGAAGAGCCGGTACTATACCTGTTACACCGGGAATTTGTTTTATCTGCTCAAGGGTTACGGTATCCTTATCCTTACCGAACCATCGAAAGGTCATCTGCATAAATATGCCTCCTTTTTGCTTTTTTATATTTTATCACTATCACATCGATATATCAATGAATTTAAGCGAAAACAAGACGTCGAAAAGAAAAAAATATCGCTCAAAAACATAAAGAGCCGCAAGAATAAAGCTCTTGCAGCTCTTGTGTTAAAGCGAATCAGTTCTCAATAAAATATTTTTCGTACCAGAGAATGAACGAATAAACAGACCATATCTTTTTCATATTGTGCGCCGTGCCTGCCTTGTGCTCATTCAAAAGTTTCATTATATAGTCGCGGTTAAAGAATTTTGCCGCAACCTCGCCCTCGAATTTTTCCTTGACCATATTGTAATACTCGTCACGGCGAAGCCAATCGTTGAGAGGCGTTAAAAATCCGGTTTTTCTCATAGCGGCAGTCTGCGGAGGAAGCTCCTTTGCGGCTGCGCCTCTGAGAGCTAACTTTGTCGTCTCTTTATTGACGCGGTATTTTGACGGTATTTGAAGTGCTATTTTAAGCATTTCCCTGTCAAGGAACGGAACGCGAAGCTCAAGCGAATTTGCCATACTCATTCTGTCGGCTTTTACGAGTATATCTTGAACCAGCCATGTGCGAATATCGGCATACTGCATTTTTGTAACGTCGTCCTCGTTTTTGACCTCGTCGAAGAACGGCTTTGTGTAAACGGCGGGATCCTTTGACGGAATGTGCTTTGCGAGCACCTTATCGACATCCTCGTGGTTATACACGTAGTTGTTGCGGATATAACGTTCCTCAATCGGGTATCTGCCGCGGGTCAAAAACCTCTTGCCGTGGAACGAGGGCATTTTTTCGGCGATACCGCCGAGCATATTGCGAAGGCCCTGCGGCAAGCGCATATATTTTGCGAAATCAAGCGGCTCTCGGTAATAATGATAGCCGCCGAAAAGCTCATCGGCACCCTCGCCCGACAAAACGACCTTTACCTGCTGCGAAGCGAGATTTGCGAGGAAATACAGTGCTATCGCAGAGGGGTTCGGGAGCGGTTCGTCCATATAATACTGAACCATGGGAGTAATGTTAAAATACTCCTCGGCGGTTATTTTTTTGGAAAAATTCTTGACGTTTTCGTGCTTTGCAAATTCCTGTGCATGGGATAGCTCCGAATATTTTTCCTCAGCGTAGCCTACGGAAAAGGTTTTAACATCGTTGCGCTTTGCCATTTCATGAACGACATAGCTTGAATCCACGCCGCTTGAAAGGAAACAGCCTACTTCAACGTCTGAAATACCGTGCGCCACAGTCGAGCCCTTGAATGTCTCGTCAATAAGGTCTTCCCAATATTCAATGGACTTTGTATCGTCAATCGAATATTCTGGAGTGAAATATCTTTTGGTTTCAAATTTGCCGTCCGAGAAAGTGAAATAACTGCCGGGCTCCATCTTATATACGTTTTTGAACATAGTCTCGGTAGTCGGGATATATTCAAAACAGAGATAATCAGGAAGTCTCTCCTCGTTGAGCTCTTTCTCAAACAGCGGATTTGACAAAAACGACTTTATCTCGGAACCGAAAAGGAAGTTTCCGTTTTTGAGATAATAGAAAAACGGCTTTATGCCGAATATGTCACGCGCGCCGAAGAGCTTTTTCTCGGTGCTGTCCCAAATTACAAATGCAAACATTCCGCGCAGCTTGTTTAAAAGCTCACAGCCGTATTCCTCATAGCCGTGAAGCAAAACCTCGGAATCGGTCTTTGTGCGAAAAACGTGACCTTTTTTTATAAGCTCTTCTCTTATGGGCTGATAATTGTAAATCTCGCCATTGAATACGAGAACCTTTGTGCCGTCCTCGTTAAGTATCGGCTGGCTGCCGCCGTCAAGGTCTATTATACTCAGGCGACGGAATCCGAGCGAAACGGACGAATCCACATAATAATCATCCTGATCGGGACCGCGATGACGTATGCGATCCGCCATATCCTTTATAATTTTTTCGTTCACAGACTTATCCGGTGTGTCGTTGACATACCCTACAAAACCACACATATATTGTTCCTTCCGTTATTCCTTGATTTTCTTACCGCAAAGATCTATGCTTCTGCGCGCAAGAACCTCCATGGAGTCTATAATTTTGCTGTCTTTTTTTGAAAGATTGAAGTCCTTGTCAATTATCGAAAGCTCGGTGCAGCCAAGTATAACGGCGTCGCACCCCTTCTTTTTCATATCGCCGATAATTCTCATAAACTCAAATATATCGACCTTTTCGCCCGCCTTAACCTCACCGTAAATGATGTTCATAAGCGACCTTTTGTCCTCTTCGTCGGGGAATTTACAATCAATCGAATACCTGTCGGCAACACGCTCGTAAGATCCCGACTTGATGGTTCCCTCGGTTGCCAAAACTCCGAGTGTTTTAAGCCCGGGGACTGTCTTAATTGCGTATTTTACAGTCTCCTCTATAATGTTGATTATCGGAATATCTACGTTTTTCTGTATCTCGTCATAAAAATAATGCGCCGTGTTACAAGGGATAACTATATAATCGCACCCTGCAGCCTGAAGCTTTTTTGCGTCGGCAATCATAACGGGAAGCGGATTCGGCTTTGAGTGGTCGAGTATATAGTCAGTTCTGTCAGGTATTGCTCCGTGGTTTAAAATAACCATGGATATATGCTCCTGATCGGTCTTGGCGTCAGTCATTTTAACGACAAGATCCGCAAAATATATGGTAGCGAGCGGCCCTACACCGCCCAGAACACCGAGAGTTTTTTCTTCCATTTTTTGAGGTGTCCTTTCTTTTTACTCTGTTTGTGAGCTTAGTTGTTTTTCTGCTAAATGCAAATTACCGCAATTTTCGCTGTCGCCGAGAACACATTTTACAAGGGTACTCGAGAGAACGATAAACGCGTGCAGGGTGTGCGTTATCTTTAGAAACCTTTGCTTAAATATTTCTGAGAATGCGTGCAGCCGTGCATTTTTGACGCCCCGAAGTGTACGAAGGTACTCGAGAGGACGGCAAAAAAGTGCGGGGCTTATGTCTTATTTTCAGAAACCTTAATTCCAAATATTTCTGAGAATGCGTGCAGCCGTGCGTTTTTAGCGTTCCGAAATGTACAAGGGTACTCGAGAGAACGATAAAAGCGTGCGGGGTGCGTATTATCAGAAATATTTACGGAATTTACGGAACTGATTGATATAAGCCGCTCTCGCGTAAAAATTGTGCTTGAGGTTGCGGTCGGCGGAGTAGAACAGAGGCTCGGAAACCTTGCCCTCGGACCAGAGCTTTAAAGCGAGAGATTTGAAATCGCTGTCGGGAACGTATTTTTTAATTACGCCTTTCGGGACAACCGTATAGAGATTTATATTGTCGGCTACGGTGTAATCGTCAAGCTTGTTATAAATATAGTCGTCAACAATCCATTTGACGGTATTAAAGCCGCTGCCCGTAACATAGAAATTGCTTCTGCCGAGACGGACGTTTATTTCAAAGAATTTAAACTTACCGTCACGCTCATCGTATTTTATATCGAAGTTTGCAAAGCCCGTGTAGCCGATATGCTCAAGGAACTTTGTTGCGGCGGCCACTATTTCGGGATTCACCTCGTTGACTATGGCAACGGGGTTGCCTATCGCCGTGGGCGTGTGATCCTCAAGCAGTGTTCTGCCGAGAGATGCGAAACGAACCTTGTGGTTTTGGTCACAATAGCAGGTTAAAACGCGCATATAGGTATCGTCGCCGGGTATACAATCCTGTATGAGGAATTTATAGTCATAGCTTGATTTTTCAAGCTTTGCGAGCATATCGCGAAGCTCCTCTTCATTGTTGAAGCGGAACACCTTTTTCTTACCGTCGAATTTGGCATAATGATACATAGCCGAGTTTGCGGGCTTTGCTATAACGGGATAATCAAAGTCAAACTTCAGGTCGTTTTCCTTGCCGCACTCATAGACATATGTCTTGGGATAATTAAGGCCGAGCTCTTCAAAAATCTCATAGAATTTGTCTTTGAGAACTATTTTATTTAAGAGGTCAACGTCTATATACGGGATGATATAGTACGGAGACAGCTCTTTTTTGCTCTCTATGAGTGCTCTGACGTACCAGTCTCCGCACCCTAGCACAATAAGCTTCTTTTTGCCCTCAAATTCCTTGCCGACTTCGATAAGATGCTTAACTAACACATCCTTGTTTTCAAGACCGGGGAATATTCTGTTTTCTATAATATCGGAATTAGCTATGTAACCGCCCTCCGACATACTTAATACAAGTGATTTGATACCGTATTCCTCGTGAAAGCTCCTCGCGAGGGAATAAGCGGTTATATCGGCTCCGAGTATTACCGGTAAAAATTCCTTTTCCTGGAACTGCATAGAAAAACCTTCTTTTCCATAATATATACTCTGTTATTATAAGATATAACCAAATCTATGTCAACAAAAAAGGACGTTTAAAAAGACCTAATCGCCGATTACGCGGACGTTTCGGAGCAAGCGAAATTTTCAACGTTTTCAGCCGAAATCGAGCGAGGCGTAAAACTGCCCGATTTTTTACGCCCCACCCGATATTACAATTAACCGAGGTACTGTTTCATTTTTTGTATGCTGTTTTCCTCAAGCTTAATCAAATTCTCACCGAGTTTTCGGCAATCCTCAGGGGTATCGCCGTATTCCTTTAGGGTTCGCGACATATCTATAACGCCCATCATACTGCCCTGCATCATCATTTCGGCGATTTTATCGGGGCTTTTGTCAAATGCCGTATTCATCTGTATACCCGACCAAACTCCGAACTGCGCTAGCGGTCCCTTTTCCTTAGGCAATTTGTTTTCCTTTGCGAGCAGATTTACAGCCTCGCCCGACAAATCGGTATAATCCCTGTGCTCGCTCTGAAGCTCCGACAAAAGGCTCGGGTCCTCAACCTTTTCGGTTATCATTGAAATGGATTCGCAGCACATCTCGGCATTTTCGTATACCTTATTTAAAAATTCTTCGGTTCTGCTTTTTTCCTTCAAGTGTATCTTCCTTCCTTTTTTGCCGAAAAAACGGATTTTTTTATTATTATCCCAAAGCAACAGGGCTTTATACTGTTTACATTTTAAGGTTTTTAAACTATAATATGTATTAAACAGCAGTAAGAAAGGTTAAGGTGATTTTCATGGGCAAGCTTAACAAATTCACAGCGTTTATGGGAAATAAATTCCAGCCGGTATTCGGCAAGATAGTATATAGAAATATGCGGAGGAAACCGATAGTTCCGAAAGAGCTTAAAAGGCTCTCGGACTTAGCACCGCTCGATAAGGACAAGGTTCAGCTCGTGGCGCACCGCGGACTTTCGGGAGCATATCCCGAAAACACCGCTCCGTCGTTTGAGGCGGCAGGCAAGCATGGCGGATATTTCGGCCTTGAATGCGACACGCACATGACAAGAGACGGCGTTTGGGTAATTATGCATGACCCGGACGTTTCGACCATATACAGCGGCACGGGCGACGTTAAAGAGCTTTCATTTGACGAAATTGAAAGAATGCACGTCGCAAGAGGCTCCAATGCCGATAAATTCCCCGGGCTCAAAGCTTGCACGCTTCAGGAATACATCGACATCTGCAAAAAGTATAATTGCCACCCGATAATCGAAATCAAGGATCCGCGTAAGGACAAAATGCAGGATTTCTACAATGTGCTTCTCAAAAACGATCTGCTTAAGGACGCCGTTATAATTTCGTTTATACTCGACGACCTTAAAGAGCTGCACGATATAGACCCGACGCTTAATATGTGGTATCTCGTAAACTATCTCGACAACAAAAACATTAAAGATGCGAGAGACGCAGGCTGCAGCGGTATGGACTTCTCGGCGGAATTTAACGCCTGCCGTCCGGAGTGGATACGCAAGGTTCATGACAACGGTCTTAAAACCGCCTGCTGGACGGTTGACAACCGAGAAATGCTCGCCTCAATGATAGACGCCGGCGTAGAGTACATCACGACAAATTCCATTCTTCCGGAATAACAGACACAAAAGCAAGGAGACTTTATGGCAAGATTTTGTCCGCTTTTTTCCGGAAGCTCCGGCAACTCAATATACATAGGCAATAACGACGGCGGAATACTCGTAGACACGGGAATGAGCGCAAAAAAAATCGGCGAAGCACTCTTTAACATAGGCGTCGCCCCGGAGAGTTTAAACGCCGTTTTTGTCACACACGAACACTCCGACCATATAAAGGGCTTGCGCGTATTCGCTTCAAAATATCACATAAAGGTATACGGAACAAATGGTACGCTCTCGGCACTTGACGATATGGGCATATTAAACGGCAAATTTGAGACGGAGGAGGTCTCGTTTTCCGGTAACGAAGCAGGACCTCTTTTTGTGACCCCGTTTCACACCTCGCATGACGCGAGAGAAAGCTGCGGATACAAAATAGACTGCAGCGATGGCAGAAAAATCTCCATAGCCACCGACCTCGGCGAAATGACCGAAGAGGTTTTTTCGGCAGTAAGCGGCTCAGACCTTGTTATGCTTGAGTCAAATCACGACGTTATGATGCTCGAAAACGGCCCTTACCCGTATTCTCTGAAAAAGAGAATTCTCGGCAAAAAAGGGCACCTTTCCAACGACGCGTGTGCAAGCACCGCCGAAAGGCTCGTAAGCGGCGGTACCACGAGGATTTATCTCGGCCACTTAAGCCGTGAGAACAATATGCCGGCTCTCGCATATCAAACCACGTGCTCGGCACTTACCATGGCGGGAGCAAAAGAGAACAGCGACTATATACTCAAGGTTGCAAAGCCCGTCTGCGACGAGAAAGCGATGATATTATGATAAGCGTTACCGTTATAGCACTCGGCAAGCTCAAGGAAAGCTATATGCGCGATTTTTGCGCAGAGTACGAAAAACGGCTCAAGGCGTTTTGCAAAATAAACATAACAGAGCTAAGTCCCGTACGTCTTTCACAAAATCCGAGCGAGGGTGAAATAAAAAAGGCTCTCGACAGCGAGGCTGCGCTTATAAAATCCAAAATACCGTCCGGTGCTTATGTATTTTCGATGTGCATTGAAGGCAGGCAGATGTCAAGCGTTGACTTTTCCGAAAAAATATCCGCCACTGCGCTGTCCGGTAAAAGCAATATAGCCTTTATTATCGGCAGCTCATTCGGACTCAGTGACGAAATCAAAAAAATGTCGGATTTTAAATTTTCAATGTCGGAAATGACCTTTCCGCATCAGCTCGCGCGTTGTATGCTCCTTGAGCAGATATACAGAGCATTCGAAATATCTTCCGGCGGAAAATACCATAAATAAAAAATTCAAAAGGATTGGGTGATTATTATGTTTTGTACAAATTGCGGTGCGGCTTTACCGAACGGTGCGGATATATGCCCGAATTGCAACCGACCCGTCAGCCGGTCAAGCTTCGCACAAGGAGAAGCCCCTGTATCAAATGTGAATTATAACGGGCAAAACGCTCCGTACAAACCGGAGAGCTGTAATCAGAATTACAACAGCCCCTCGGGAAACACAAACGGCTTTTACAGCTCTCAACAAAACAATCCCGTAAACAACACATATAATGCTCCGGTAAACGGAGCCGCTTATCAGCAAAACCGACCGGAGCAATACAATCAGTACAGTCAAAATGGCGGAGCCTATAATCCGCAGACATATCGTAATCCCAACGAAAAGGCAAACGTGGGGCTGTGCGTTGCATCGGTGTTTTTCCCGATTGTCGGTCTTATACTTTTTTTGGTGCAGAAAAACGATACTCCGCGCGCCGCAAAATCATATCTTCTTTGTGCCGCAATAAGCTTCGGCGTGCAGGTGCTTTTAAGTATAATTGTTATGGTGATTATGTGGACAGCGGTATGGGCGGCTGTGCCGTACATCGACGACAGCTTTTCTTATGACTACGACTATGACTATGACACTGCAACAAATCTGTTTACGGCATTGATTTCGCCCGTAAGACTCTTCTTTATGAAATGATATAATTTATACGAATTACAAAGCACCGCCCGGCCAAAGACCGAGCGGTGCTGTTTATTTTATTATATTATGCCGCCGAGCTTATCAGCCCTCGGTCGGCTCAAGTATACCGTAGCCGCCGTCAGCACGCTTATAAACCACATTTACGTCGTCCGTGTCGGCATTGCGGAACATATAAAACTCGTGTCCGAGCATATTCATCTGGAGTATAGCCTCCTCGGACGATTGCGGCTTTAAAATCACAGCCTTCGTTCTGACTATATCATACTCCTCCTCGGCGGAGTCGTCAGCCGAATTAAACGCCTCGTCAAAGGATACATCGCGTATACGCTTTGCAAGTCTTGTCTTGTTTTTCCTTATCTGACGAATGAGTGAATCGACACATTTATCAAGCGCGTCCTCAAGGTCCTGTGAGCGCTCCTGACTTCTGAATATAAAACCGCCCTTTGAGAGCGTTATCTCAACAATTTTAATGTTTTTTTCCACCGTAGCGGTAACCTTGGCATCAGCTTCGGGTCCGAAAAACTTTTCGACCTTTTTGAGCTTTAATTCCGCCCTTTCTTTGAAGGATTCTCTCGGTGTGCATTTTCTGCCGATAATGGTAATGTTCATTAAGACATCCCCTTATTTATATATTCAAAGGCCGAGGCCCTTGTTGCGACAATACGCTGAATTTCTTTAGCTTGATTTGATTATAGCATATATTTACAGTAAAATAAAGACATTTTTTAAATTTTTGTTAATTTTAAATAAGCGGTGATTGTAAAAAAGCGGTGCCCACTTTAGGGCGCCGCTCATATCTTTAATCAAATTGTCTTTTCGGCGTGTCGCGTTACGTGGCAGCCTATATTCACGGCTGCAGGAAGCCCGGCTATGTGCGTCGGTGCCGCCTCAATATTTACGGCAAGAGCCGTGGTTTTGCCGCCGAAGCCCTGAGGGCCTATATTCGTCGCGTTTATGCGGCGCAAAAGCTCCTGCTCCATCTCGCGGTAAACAGGGATTTTGTTTCTCTCGCTTACGGGGCGGCAAAGTGCCTTTTTTGCGAGATACGCGCAGTATTCAAAATCTCCGCCGAAGCCTACGCCTATCACCATAGGAGGGCAAGGATTCCCACCTGCAAGCTTCACCGTTTCAAGCACAAAGTCCATAAGATCGTCCTTTGAGGCGGAGGGCGTAAACATTTTAAGCCTGCTCATATTTTCGCTGCCGAAGCCCTTCGGAGCGACGGTAAGCTTTATTTTGTCACCCGGGACTATTCTTGTGTGAATTACGGCAGGCGTATTGTCGTTTGTATTAACTCTGTCGAGCGGATCGCGCACTATTGACTTGCGCAAGAGCCCGTTTGTGTAGCCTCTTGAAACACCCTCGTTTACGGCATTTTCAAAATCACCGCCGACAATATGCACGTCCTGACCCACATCGCAAAAAATTACCGCCATACCGGTATCCTGACAAATAGGCAAATTAAGTTCCTTTGCCGCGTCGAGGTTTTCAAGTAAGGTGCCCATTATCTTTTTTGGCAGCTCATCGGTCTCGGATTTTTCGGCACAGGATATGCAGCCGCACAAATCGTCCGGTAAAATTTTATTGGCTTTTATGCAAAGCTCCTCTATGGCTTTGATTATTTCGCCGACATCTATTTCTCTCATATTTAGCTCCATAAAAACAGGCAGACAAATACTTGCCTGCCGTACATTTTATTTTCTTCTTGAATACGAGCCGCGTTTTCCGTCCGTGGCACGCTTAAGGTCTGTCATTTTTTCGTCGCTGACCTTTTTGAATCTGTCCATCATATCTTCAAAAGACATAGGACCGTCCTTCTTTTCGGACGGCTGACCCTTCCAAACATTGGGAGTGCTGTTTCTGTGCCCCTTATTTTGGCGGAAAGAACGTTCACCCTGCGGCTGCTGCTGCGCCGGCAATGCTTTTTTAATGGAAAGGCTTATTTTGCCCTCCGGCGTAATATCAATTACCTTTACCTTGACCGTTTGATTTTCTTTCAGATGCTCGTGAATATCACTTACATAAGACTGCGAAACCTCCGAGATGTGAACCATACCCGTAAGATTGCCCGGCAGGCTTATAAAAGCTCCGAAATTTGTGAGTCCGGTAACCTTGCCTTCAAGTATTTCCCCTACTTCGACCATAAAAGAATTTTATCCTCCCCGTGAGCCAACCTCTCAGTTGCCCGGTGTAATATCATAGTATACCTTTTCATCAGGCATAACGTATCCGAGTTTTTCGCGTGCAACACGTTCGATATAATCTTCCTGACTGCCGCCGTCAGCTACCTTTTGCAAGCGTTCGTTTTCGGCGAGCTGCTGCTCATACTGGGCAGAAACCTGCTCCGCCGTTTTTTCCCTCTCCTTAATTTTGAGCTGCGTGTCAATAAGACTTATTGTAAAATACCCGACCGCAAGCACCAAAAGCAAGGTAAGTATGAAGCTGTGCTTGGCTTTACCTTTTTTCTTCTTTGCTTTTACCGCTCTTTTTTCGGCAGCCATTTTGCTTCACTTCCTTCCGCATTTTCGGATAATTGCGCTTATTATTTAATTGATTATACAACAAAGAGCCGCATAGTTTCAAGTGGATTTTTGATTTTTTTGCCGCTTTTACCGCTTTTTTTCGACTTTTTTGTGATATTTTTCCAAAAACTCGCTTTAAAAACCCAAATAGCTTTAAAAACGGAGCTGCAATGGCCTTAAAAATTTTAATAAAAAAGCCTTTAACGGCTTTTGTAACGCGCTCGGAAAATCGCACCGCAAACACGCCGAACGTAATGTAATATATAAAAAAACCGAGCATCTCTCCGAAAACCACATACGCCATAACCATACCGTTTGTTATAACGAGCGAAAATATAAATGTCACAAGGCCGGCAAAAGCCGAATACAATATGTCAAATATCAGCACCGTGCGTTTTCCGCCGCCGAAAATAAGGCGTATCGTTCTGACAACGTCATACAATACGCCTATACAAAATCCAAAGCCGAGCGACAGCAAAAAATTTGTCGTCTGCCGCGGCATACCGACTATGTAATCCATCAGCGGAACACCCTGCTCCAAAATCCGCCCTCCTGCGTCGGCTTGCTGTCGGAGTATGAGAGAGAGCTGATGTTTCCCTCTATCATAATTTCCCCGACCTCAAGACTCAAGCGGTTTATATGAAGACCCTCGCCCTTCACCGTAAGCTCGCCCATATCGGTAAAGACTATTACGGTCTGTTCGTCAAAGCTGTCCACATCGGAAATTCCCGAAACCGTAAGTGTGTGCCTATCCTCCATAATGACATTATGCGGAGCTTTTATGCCCTCGGCGGCACCTACCGCAGCTTTACTGCCGTTCATAACACAACCTCCTTTACTTTGTACAAGTATATGCCGCAGGTCGTGTTTTTATGTGCGTTACGTACAGCGGACAAGAAACGCAGCGACTTATATAATCCGCGCAAAAAAACATCGCCCCGAAAAACGGAGCGATGAAAAAATCACTTAATAAGCGACATTAAAAGCCGCGGATTTCGCGTAGTGATGTTATCGGGAGCAAGGCTCAAAACATACAGCATAAGCGGTTTTTTATCCACAGTCCAAACCGATACCGAAAGCCCTTGTTCGTGCATAACCTCAACCAAGGCCTTTGACAAATATGTGTATTTGCAGTTTATACCCACGGCTCCGGCGTGCTTTATTTCATCTGCCGTCCGACGTAAATACTCCTTATCGCGAAGCCTCAGTACATTTAGCTTCATATTGAGATAATACGGTATTTCCGGCGCGTATTTTTTAACCTTTGCCGCGTTATCTTTCTCAACTCCCGTAAAGAAGCATCTGCCTATAAGCCCTGCTTTTTTTACGATACTTTGTATTTGGTCAAGATTTTCAAATACCTTTAAATCAAGATTTTGCAAAACCGTGCTCGAATTTGACGCTATGTAATGCTGCGCCTCGGCAAAGAGCAATCCGCCGTCTCCTGCCGATTCGGCGTGCATAAAGACCGGCGTTCCGTCAGTCCTGAGCGTTAAGTCATTCTCTATTACGGGGACGTCCAAAAAAATCGCCCTTTGTATAGACTCTATGGAATTGTCGGGGCTACCGTCGCAGCCTGTGTGAGCGGTGACTGTAAAGCCATGCGGCAAGGAAAGCTTTTGCTCTTTAAGCTTTTGATATTTTGCTCCCAATGCAGCCGCTCCGAAAGCGGAGAACACGGCGGCAAATCTAAGAAAAAACCTGAATTTCATTTAATCACCTTATTTTTGCGGAAGCACCGCATTCCAATCCTCGGGTGGCGCGTCATACATTGATGACAAAACCGCGTCAAGTATTCCTTTTATTTTACCGTCCTTGTCAAACGGCCTTACAAGCTTTTTTATTCTGCCCATAAAGGCATCCATTGCCCCGTACTCGGGTGTCCCCGGATAAAACGGCTCGTCACCGTGATAAAGATTTATCATTATCTGCAAAACAAGGTTCTTTAGGACTATTCCGCGCACTCTGTCGTCTATTTTGCCGGATACTCCGAGATATTTAGCCGCCGCTCCGACGGTACGATTGTTTAAAAGCGTACCGATTATCTTCAGCGGCACCTTTAATTTGTAAACCGTCTCTGCCGTCATACTGAAGCTCGGTGCCAAGTCCGCCAGATGGTCTATGTCATAAGCCGTTGATGATATTATATCATTCAGGAAAAACGTAAAGTGATTTTTCAGATAATCATTGACCGAAAGGCCGTTGCGGTCAAAATCAAAATCATCTATCTGCTCTGTCCTCACATCAATCTTTTCGCCGTCTATTGTTACCTTTCTTATCGCCGTGGGATAGCCTACAAGCGACGAGGTGTTTACGTCATAGAAAACGTTGCCCTTTTCGGTACGCTTTACGGCGATATTCTGCATATGAGTGTGCCCCGTGAACACGAGATTCACTCCCGAATCGGCAAGACGCGTAGTAATTTCGTCATAGTCTGCAAGCATATCCCTTTTCGAGAATAAAGGATAAATCGGATTCGGCGGCAGGCACGGATGGTGATTCATAACAAAAATGTAGTCGCCGTTCTTCTTCGCCTCTTCTATCTGCGAGAACATCCACTCGATTTGACTTTCGGTATAGCCGTGACGTTCGGGTGTCCCGTCGTCATTCATACAGAGAAGCCTAAATCCTTTTTTGAGCTTTACGCAGTAGGAAAACGACTCCTTGTGCTCGGAAACGGCTCTGTCCCAGCCGAAATCCGCATACAGCTCGCGAAGCTTCGGACGCGGCGTAGGCGTTGCGGGTAAAAGCTCGTCGCCCTCACACCGCAGGGGTTCCATTTCCGAACTTATAAAGTCATGTGTAGCCGTTATAAGATACACCTGTTTCCCGGCGTCACGGAGCCTTTGCAGCTTGGGCAGCAAATCGAGATGACTTTCCATAGCACCCGTGCTTGTAAGATCACCGGCTATCAAAACTATGTCAATGTCCTTGTCTGCAATGAGCTTTGAAAATGCGGCATCAATAATCGCCCCTGTCTCGGCAAGGCATTTTTGTTCCTTGTTGTTCCACTTTTCATATGCCTTGCCGCTTGTTCCGAGCGACGGAGCATAGTGATGAAGGTCGGTAATAAGGTAAAACTTCAATGGATCAGCCATAAATATCATCTCCGTTCAAAAATAATACCCCCCGAGAGAAGCACGGAGGGCATATAAAGTCTTTTTTTATTTTGCGAGAGCAGCAACCTCAAGCATATATGTACCTATCTGGCCGCCGAATTCGGGAGCACCGTCCATGATAAGATGACCCGTCTTTACCGCCTCAAGCATATCATCTGTGCCGAGGAGTATTCCGAGCGCACTGTCAAGGTTGTCAAAGCGCAAGGTGAAGAACGGCATAGCACGCTTATAATCGCCTCTGCCTGCTCTTGACTTGCCGGCTTTAATGCGAAGATATGCGGAAACCGACGGATAACCGTCAACCGCCCATGCATAAACACGGTCGGGGCTCTTGCTGGTCCAATCGTGAATATCCTCGTGACCCATCTTGTTGAGCTGGCTTATACCGCTTGACAAAAGATAGAAGAAGCACTTAACCATAAGCTCTTTTGTTGCCTCGTCCTTCGGAGCCTCGGTTGCGCCGAGAAGCGACGACATTTTAAGTAGCGTCATTAAGAATGCCTTGAACGCACCAAAGTGTGTTACGACGCCTTTCATCTTAGGCAGAGTCGCAGGTGACATCTTACCCTTAAAGAATGCGTTCATAGCCTCAACGCTCTTAAATTCAAGCTCAACGTGAGGATTGGGGTCTACCTTGTTTAAATGAACAAGCCACTCATCACTGTTTACGACAAAGTGCATGCCGACCTTGCCGCCCGGAGCATCCGGGTCCTTAGCGCTTACCTGAATAATCGCATGAACGTGCGCAAACTGCTTTTTAAGCGAGGGTACATCGTTCGCAATTACCTTAACAAGCGGTAAAGCTGCATTAAAGAATATTTTATTTGAATATAATTCTTCTTTTGTATGCAAATTTTTCACTCTCCTTTTTTGAGGATTTTATTTGCTCGAAAGCGCGAAAAATCACAACGAATTTTCCGCCGAAGCGGTACGCCGAAACCGAAGAAGCACCGGCATACCGTTAATAATTTAAGCGATGTATTAAACAATCTCCGATCGTTTAACAGACTTTGGAGAAAACGGATTAAAGCTCCGCTGCCGCGTACTGTGTACTGTGGTACGCAATGGAAAAATTAATTCGTTTTATCAAAGAATACCTTGCAAAATTTATTTTGTTTGATAGGCTTTAGAGAAAACGGATTAAAGTTCCGCTGCCACGTACTGTGGCACGAAAGAGATCGGTTAATTCGTTTTATCAAAGAATACCTTGCTAAATTTATTTTGTTTGATAGGCTTTAGAGAAAACGGATTAAAGTTTGACCGCCGCGTACTACGGTACGCAAGGAAAAAATTAATTCGTTTTATCAAAGAATATCAGACAAAATCAGACCTCATCGTCCCAGTTGTCGTCTAACTCAAAGTCCTTATGCATAAGCTCACGAACCGCCTCGATTATGCCGTTGGCGTCGATGCCGACCATGGACATAATGTCCTCGTGGAGACCGATGGGAGCGAACTTGTCGGGGTGACCGAGCTTCTTGAAGGCGCAGCCCTTACCGGATTCAACAACAACCTCGGCAACGGCAGAACCGAGACCGCCGATTATGTTGTGGTCCTCAACCGTGATTATACGGCGAGTATCCTGAACAGCCTTTAAGATAGCCTCTTTATCGATGGGCTTAATGGTGTGCATATTGAGCACGCGAACCTTAAGTCCGTCTGCACTCTCGAGGAATTTGGCAGCCTCACGAGCCTGGAATACACAGGAGCCGCAGGCTATTACGGTAATGTCGGTGCCGGGATGAACCTCAACAGCCTTACCTACTTCAAAGCCGTAATCCTCATTATCATAAAGAACACGGTCAAAGCCGCGGTTAATTCTGATGTAATACGGGCCGAAGTTTTCATAAGCGGCGCGAACCGCATTTGCCGTCTCATAACCGTCTGCCGGGCAGATAACGGTGAGATTGGGCATAGCTCTTGTAACCGCAAGGTCAACAATAGCGTGGTGAGTAGAGCCCGCCTGACCGAAAGAGGTACCGGAATGCGTAGCTATGATTTTAGCGTTGACATTCTGATAGCAGATATCGGTGTGCAGCTGATCCGCCGCACGAAGAGAAGCAAACACGGAGAAGGTCGAAGCAAAGGGAACGAGCCCCGCTCTTGCCATACCTGCCGCTACGCCGATCATATTCTGCTCTGCGATACCGACATTGAAAACTCTGTCGGGGCACGCATTTGTAAAGTCCTGAAGCTTTGTGGAGGTTGCAAGGTCAGCTGTGACCGCAACTATTTCTTTATGCTCCTTGGCAAGGTCCGCCAAGGTTTTTCCGTAAATCTCCGAGGTGGAAAGCTCGGGAGTCTCAATTACGTTATATACAAATCCGCCTGCCATTATTCAAACTCCTTTCCGCAGCGAGCTATACGCTCAGCACTGTATTCATCAAGGTCTTTTGCGGCAACCTTTGCCATCTCTTCATCAATGGCGCCGTAATGCCACTTGTAGTTACCGCTTGTAAGCTTAATTCCGACGCCCTTAATGGTATCGGCAACTATAACGGTAGGCTTATCCTTGGTCTTGTGTGCCTCATCAATAGCCTTGCAGAGAGAAACGATGTTGTTGCCCTCGCAAACGATTGTATGGAAGCCGAATGCAACGAATTTATCCGCAAGCGGTTCGAGCTTCATAACATCCTCGGTGTTGCCGTCTATCATGCAATGGTTACGGTCAACAATCGTGATGCAGTTTGTAAGATTGTAATGACGGATGGTCATAAGGCCTTCCCAGTTTGAACCCTCGTCAAGCTCACCGTCGCCTGTTACAACGTAGGTGTAGTAGTCCTTGCCGAGAACTCTTGCGGCAATTGCAGTGCCGGCCGCTATCGGAATGCCGTGGCCGAGAGAGCCGGTGGAAGCGTCAACGCCCGCAACCTTATTTGAGTCAAGATGGATACCCATCTTGGAATTTGTAAGGTTAAAGGTCTTGAGCTGTTCGGGATCATTGTAGCCGAAATCGCAAAGCACGGGTGCATAAGCTATGCCGGCGTGACCCTTACTGAGTATGAATCTGTCGCGATCCTCCCACTTCGGATCTTCCTTTTTAATGTTAAGGTATCTGTGATACATAACGGTAAGAATGTCCATAACGCTCATTCCGCCGCCAATATGACCGCTTCCCGCCCAAACCGTGGTCTGAAGACAGAGATGCCTTAAATCATTGGCTTTTTTCTCAAGCGCGAGCCATTCCTCCTTGGTCAAAGGTGCTCTTTCCATAATTTTCCTCCCTGAATGTAAAGTTTTGTATTACGGGCGGCCGCGCTCCACGCACAGCCGCCTTAAATCCGTGTTTTAAATCAGCCCTTGAGCTCGGGGTGATTTTTCTCAACTACCGAGAATGCGTCCTCAGCTATCTCTATGGACTTTTTGATGTCCTCGTCTGTAACGGCGGCATTCATAAAGTGGTTGTGGTGTGACGCGAGGAACAGGCCGCGGCTTACGCACTCGGATACCCACTCCTGATGAAGCATAAGGCTGTCATCGTTTGCGATACGAAGATAGAAGAGTGCCGGTTCACCGGTAACCACAAGGTCAAAGCCGTGCTCTTTACCGGCAGCCTTAAAGCCCTCGGTAAGCTTTGTGCCCATTTCGCGGAACATCTTGGGTGTGTTAAGCTTTTTCATCTTGTCGATGCAGGCTATGGAAGCGGCGAAGGGGATTGCGCTCATCCAGTAAGAGCCTGTGTATGTAACGCCCGAAACGGTGGCTTTCATATGCTCGCCGCCGCAGAGAGCAGACATATTGTATCCGTTTGCAAGAGCCTTGCAGAAGCAGATAAGGTCGGCTTTGATTCCGTAATAATGGTCGGAGCCGGCTATATCAAGACGGAAGCCCGTTCTTACATCGTCGAAGATAAGAACCATACCGTGATCGTCGCAGAACTTACGAACAGCCTGCCAATACTCCTTGGAGGCGCAGCGGTTGTCGTAGAAGTTGCCGTGATCGTACGGCTGAGCTATGAGGCCTGCAACGTCGCCGTCGCAAGCGTTGTAAGCGTCCTCAAGAGCCTGAAGATCGAACCACGGAACAACAACGTTGTTTGCAACCTCTTCGGGAAGTATGCCGGGGTAGTCTATTTTCTGACCCCACTGGAAGTCGCCGTGATAATAGCCCTTTAAGAAGAACATCTTTTTCTTGTGGGTGTGTGCACGAGCGGTCATAACCGCAAGCGTTGTAACGTCGGAGCCGTTCTTTGCAAAGAATGCCCAGTCTGCGGAAGCTACGGTATTTACAAGATTTTCGGCACACTCAACCATAACCTTTGACGGAGAGGTTGTGCAGTTGCCGAGCTTCATCTGCTTCATAGCGGCAGCGTCAACATCGGGGTCGTTATAGCCGAGCACATTGGGGCCGTAAGCGCACATATAATCTATGTACTTGTTGCCGTCAACGTCCCAAAAATATGTACCCTTTGCTTTTTCGGAATAGAAAGGCCATTTTGAAACGGGAACCCAAAGACCCTCTGCGGGGCCGAGGTGACCGTAAATACCGGAGGGTATTACCTTAATGGCTCTGTCAAAGTATTCATGGCTCTTAGTGTGTTTGTATTCCGGGAATTTACTCATATTTATCGCCCTCCTTATGCTAAATACAGAGCTACTCTGTCGAGTATTCTGTTCATATTGTCTACCATGGAAAGCATGCCGCGAATCTCAACGGTACCCTTACCTATACATTCAAGAGAATTAACTTTGCCGTTGAAGAGATCGTAAGCAAGGTCAATGGTGTCGAACTGCATAATAGCTCTCGGTTTTTTCGGATATTCCTTGATTGTTACAAGGTGATGATCCTTAACGCGAATTGTTGCGGCAGGGCCGTCTTTAATGCAAAATGCTATATCACCGTCAAGCATATAAGAAGCGCTTGCCTGGCCGATTTTATCCTGATTGCCTATCTGAGACAGCGCAACGGAAATGGTGTAGAATGTAAGCTTAGTCGAAAGCTCAAAAAACGCCCTGTCCTTAAGAGCCTCTTCGCTCGGCTGCATTACTTCTGAAAGTCGGTCGGTAAGGGCCGTAAAGGTCTTGAGAAGGAAACCTATCTTGGTAAGACCCTTAAGCGGTACAGGAGTAACGGTTCCGTCAATTACGCCGTTGAATTTTTCGCAGGAAGAAAGCGGTATGTAAATATCGCAATCTCTCACTCCGTCTTCCATACGGCAGCCGCTCTTTGTAAATTTAATTGTTGCAGACGGTCCGTGCTTAACATCGAAACAAACGGATACCGGCTTTTTAAGTCCGGATAATATCTCCTTGGCCTTGTCATCAAGCTCACAGAGATTTTCGAGAGTTCCGAGGACGGCATACATATTGATGTATGCAAGTGTTTTTGTGTCGGTCAATTTAATTCCTCCTTCGCTTCTTTTAATAAATAAACCGAAATAGCATATAACTATGCATTTAATAATAACAAAATCTTTATCTAAAGTCAACGAAAACCGAACACTTTCCCAATAAATTTTATTTAAAAAGCATTTGCAATTTTATAAAAATTTTTAATGATTTTTTTAAATATGTATGGTATAATGTAACCCGTATACGGCAAACTCCATTCTTTTTACGAAAGGAAACACGATAAATGTCACTGTTAACCAAAATTTTCGGAGATTATTCGTCGAAAGAAGTAAAACGCGTAATGCCCATTCAAAAAAAGGTATTAAGCTATGAGGACGAATATTCTCGCCTTTCCGACGAGGAGCTGAAGGCGAAGACTCCGGAGTTCAAAGAAAGACTTAAAAACGGCGAAACGCTCGACGATATTCTCCCCGAAGCATTCGCGGTATGCCGCGAGGCTTCATCAAGAGTTCTCAATATGAAGCACTTCCCGGTTCAGATAATCGGCGGTATCATACTTCACCAGGGTCGTATTGCCGAGATGAAAACGGGCGAGGGCAAAACTCTCGTCGCAACATTGCCCGCTTACCTCAACGCTCTTTCCGGAAAAGGCGTTCACATAGTAACCGTCAACGATTATCTCGCCCGCCGCGACTCGGAGTGGATGGGCAAGCTCTACCGCTTCCTCGGTCTTTCCGTAGGACTTATAGTCCACGAGCTCAACAACGACGAGAGAAGGGCGGCATACTCTGCCGACATAACCTACGGCACAAACAATGAGATGGGCTTTGACTATCTTCGAGACAATATGATAGCCTATGCTGAGCAGAGAGTTCAGCGCGGTCACTCGTTTGCCATCGTGGACGAGGTTGACTCGATCCTTATCGATGAAGCGAGAACACCCCTTATCATATCAGGTGTCGGCGACAAGTCGACAGACCTTTATAAGATTGCCGACAGTTTCGCAAAAACCCTTAAAAAGGTTACCGTAAAGGAGCTCGACTCAAAGCAGAACGCCGAGGAGGAGCTTTCCGAGGACGGCGACTTCGTAGTTGACGAAAAGGCAAAAACCGCAACGCTCACAAAATCCGGTATTGCAAAGGCAGAGGCATATTTTAACCTCGAAAACCTTATGGACAGCGAGAACATAACCGTTCTCCACCACATAGAGCAGGCAATAAAAGCCATAGGCGTTATGAAACGCGACGTTGACTACGTTGTAAAGGACGGAGAAGTTCTCATAGTTGACGAATTCACCGGACGTATAATGCTCGGCCGTCGTTACAGCGAGGGTCTGCACCAGGCTATCGAGGCAAAGGAGGGCGTTAAGGTAGAGAGAGAGTCTAAGACGCTCGCCACCATCACCTTCCAGAATTACTTCAGACTTTATGACAAGCTTTCGGGTATGACCGGTACCGCCATGACAGAGAGCACCGAGTTCCAGGAGATCTACTCTCTCGATGTCATTTCGATTCCGACTAACAAGCCGATGATAAGAATCGACGACCCGGACGTTCTCTACAAAACGGAACAGGCTAAATTCAATGCGATAATCGACCGCATTATAGAATGTCACGAAAACGGTCAGCCCGTGCTCGTTGGTACGATAAGCATCGAAAAGAGCGAGGCTTTGTCAAAGGCACTCAAAAAACGCGGTATAAAGCACGAGGTACTCAACGCCAAGTACCACGAAAAAGAAGCCGAAATCATAGCTCAGGCAGGTAAATTCGGAGCCGTGACGATAGCCACCAATATGGCAGGCCGCGGTACCGATATTATTCTCGGAGGAAACCCCGAATACATGGCAAAGGCCGAGATGCGTAAAAAGGGCTATTCGGATGAGCTTATCGCCGAGGCAACAGGTTATGCAGAGACTTCCGACGAAGAGATTCTCGAAGCGAGAAAGACATTCCGTGAGCTTGAAAACAAGCACAAGGAAGAGCTCAAGGACGAAGCCGCAAAGGTTAGAAATGCAGGCGGTCTTTACATCATAGGTACGGAACGCCACGAGTCGAGACGAATCGACAATCAGCTGCGCGGCCGTTCGGGACGTCAGGGAGACCCCGGTCACAGCCAGTTCTTCCTCTCTGCCGAGGATGACCTTTTAAGACTCTTTGCAGGTGACAGATTCTATAACATCCTTAACAACTTCAAGGCAGTCGGCGATATGCCGATAGAGGCCGGCATTCTTTCAAAATCAATTGAGAGTGCTCAGAAAAAGGTAGAGGCCAACAACTTTGCAACGCGCCGCAACGTCCTCGAATTCGACGACGTTATGAACGAGCAGCGTAAAAAGATTTACAGCGAACGCAATCAGGTGCTCGACGGAGCCGATCTTCACGAAACGATTCAGAAGATGATAAACGACTACTTTGACAGTATGGTTCAGTTCTACTGCCCGTCGTCACTTCCCGAAAACGAGTGGAACCTCGCCGGTATGAAGACAAAGCTCGGCTGGATTATAGGCTCCGATTCGCTCGACGAGCTCAAGACCCCCGACGATTATTTTAAATACTTCCTCTCAAAAGCCGAAAAGCTTTACAACGACCGCAAGCAGAAGTACGGAGCGGAGATTATGAGCCTGCTCGAGAGAAAAATACTTCTTCAGAACGTAGACCGCCACTGGATGGATCACCTCGACGCGATGGAGGAATTAAAGCGCGGTATTTACCTTCGCTCCTACGGTCAGCAGAACCCGATAGTAGCATTCCGTATGGAGAGCTACGATATGTTTGAGGAAATGACCGATGCCATTCGCGAGGGTACGGTCACCGGCATTCTTACGGTTGTAATCCGTACCGAAGCGGACACAAAGCGTGAGCAGCAGGGCAAGATTACCTCCACAAGCGGAGCTACCGACGGCAGTGAAAAGAAGCAGCCGGTCAGAAAAGCCAAAAAGCCCGGCAGAAACGACCCGTGCCCATGCGGAAGCGGTAAAAAGTACAAATACTGCTGCGGCAAGGACGACTGATATAACGGTGCCTCATAAATAAATTTAAAAGACGGATATAAAGCTTGTGTTTTATGTCCGTCTTTCTTTTCGTCTTTGTTTATTGACTTATTATATAAATCGATTTATAATACAATATATATTGTTAATTATGCACATTATATGCGCGGTAAGCGGGAGGGCAAAATGAAAACATTTTTTACGGTGCTGTTTATTATAGCAGCGGTTGTATTTTTAGTATGTATCATATTCAGAGGGGAAACGCCCGACAAGCCCAAGAAGAACATTAAGAGCGACAATCCGGCTATACTGCCATATGGCAAGACGGGAGTTTTGGCTCATCGCTCCGGGGCAGGGCTCGCTCCGGAAAATACTCTGCTCGCCTTTCAGAATATGATTAAGAACAGGGATAAATTCGAACTTGAAGGCTTTGAATTTGACCTGCACCTCACAAAGGACGGCCAAATAATAGTCCTGCATGACGACACGCTTGACCGCACAAGCGATTCGGAGGAATATTTCGGCAAGCCCGGCGTATTGCCGTGCGACCTGAGCTTTGAGGAGCTGCGAAAGCTTAATATGGGCGAAAAGTTTGTTCTTCCCGACGGTTCTATACCTTACGAGGGGCTGCGAGGCGACAAAATTCCGGACTCACTCCGCATTATAAGGCTCAGCGACGTATTTGATTTTCTTGCTCCGTACGGGGATTACACCTTTACCGTTGATATTAAAAACGACGGTGACATCGGTTACCGCACCGCAGATGAGCTTCACCGCCTTTTGGTAAAGTATAATATGCTCTCACGCACGGCCGTAGCCTCATTTCACAAGAGCAATATTCGGTATCTTGACGAAAAATATCCCGACATAACACGTTCGGCCACAATACACGAGGTGGTCAGATTCTATTTTCAGAGTTTCTTTCACATTCCGTATAAGCAGGGTCATTTCAAGTTTAAATATCTGCACATTCCGTATAAGGATTACTTCTTCAACCTCGGTACTACAAGGCTTATAAATTACGCCCACAGCTACGGTATAGCCGTTCAGTACTGGACCATAAACGACCCGAAAATAATGAAGCGCCTCGAAAAAAACGGTGCGGACGCAGTCTTTACAGACCTGCCGGACTTAGCTTACGAGACGCTCAACGATATTAAATAATGTTTTGATTACTCCGAAACGAAGTCTGCGACAAAGCGTGTTTTTACATACGGCGCCGAACGCTCCTTATGGGCAACATGCAGCGGATGCACCTGAAATGCCGGAATATTCTCCATACGCTCAAATTCCGCATAAAATACAAAATCGCAGTCACTGTCGGCAAAGTTTTCACCGATTTCCGCTTTTATGAGTCCCGGAATCTTTCCGACGAGATTCTTAGCCGAGTCAGACATCATTTTCAGTACCTCTTTACGGTTTGAATCATTGACATTGTCGGAAAATGTCCAAAAAATAATATGCCTTACCATTGTGTAACACGCCCCTTGGGAAAATATCGGTACCGCGCAAAGCAACTGTACCGATGTTATTGTATCATAAAAAAATCAAAAATAAACCCTTGACAAAAAAATTAAAGTGTGTTTTAATGACTTAAACCGATGAAACGGAAGTAAAACTGCAAAACGAACATTTAGCGAGCCGGAGGCGGTGTGAGTCCGGTTGTTACGGTGCAGACAAATGGTCCGCTGAGGGCGCAATGAAAAGTTGCGACGGAACTTTCACGTTACAGAAAGAGGAATATGTCAGTATTCCGTCAGAGTGAGCGTTTTACGCTAATCAAGGTGGTATCGCAGGTGATTTCCTGTCCTTGTATTTTTACAAGGGCAGCTTTTTTATTATACAGAAGATTTCAGGAGGATTTTAAAATGAAAAAGTTTTTTGCAGTTATGCTGTCACTTATGCTCATGGTGCTCACATTTGCATCATGTCAGAGCACAGACAAAACAAACAGCACCACGAACTCCGACCCCGGCACAAACAACACCGGTAAGAAATACAAGGTCGCAATAGTTCAGCTCGCAGACAACGGTGCCTTCACAGAGATGCGCGAGTCTTTTATTCAGGAGATGAGAACACTCGGCTACGATGAAGCGCAGATGATATTTGACATCAAAAATGCACAGGGCGATCAGTCCGCGCTCAACACCATAAGCCAGGGGCTTAAAAACGGCGACTACGACCTTATAGTTCCGATAGTTACGCCCGCCACAATGTCAGTCGTAAATCAAGGCCTTAAAACTCCCGTCGTATTTATTTCCGTTACAAATCCCGTCGGCTCCGGCATTATGACAAGCATGGAAAAGCCCGATAAAAATGCCACGGGCACCTCAAACATAGTTCCGGTTGACCAAATATTCGGCCTTGCAAAGGAGCTTACTCCCGATGTCAAAAAAATAGGCATACTCTACTGCTCGGGCGAAGATAACGCCGTAAAAACCGCCGCTAAGGCTAAGGATTACCTCTCACAGAGCGGCTATGCCTACGAAGAGGTAACCGTTACAAATTCCTCAGAGGTACAGTCGGCCGCAACCTCGCTCGCCGCAAAGTGTGATGCTCTTTACATTCCCATAGATTCCACCGTACAGGCTGCCATGGAGCAGGTAGTAGAGGCGGCAACAGCCAAAAAGATTCCCGTATACGGCAGCGACCCCGTAATGGTTCAGAAAGGCGCGCTTGCAAGCGTCAGCGTAAGCAACACACAGCTCGGCGAAAAAGCTGCCGATATGGCTGATAAAATCTTAAAAGGTACTCCCGTATCGGAGGTTCCCGCAGTTGCGCTCACGGATTATCAGTATGTCATAAACAGCAAGACCGCAAGCACACTCGGTATTAAAACACCTACCGGTGACAACTATCAGTTCATCGGCGCATAATTTGAGTCTTTCAGGGGTTGGGAAAATTTTCGAAAAGCATCTCGGCGGCAGAGCTTTAACACGCCGCTTTGATTGTCGCTTTCCGAGTATTTTGCAGCCCCTTTAAATTTTTGTTAGGAGGAAAGCTTATGCTTTCTGTTGTTTCGGGCGCGGTGTTGCTCGGCTTTCAATACGCTCTTTTGGCACTCGGCGTCTACATTTCATTCCGCATACTGAACATTCCCGACCTCACCGTTGACGGAAGCTTCACCTTCGGCATTGCCGTCTCCGCGGTGCTCTGCGCCTCCGGTCATCCGTTTTTGGGTCTTACGGCGGCCGTATTCGCCGGCTTTGCCGCAGGAATTGTCACGGGATTTTTACAAACAAAAGCAAAAATTCACCCGATACTTGCCGGAATACTCACCATGAGCAGTCTTTACACAGTCAATATAACTGTTATGGGTGCTCCCAATGTATCTTTGATAGGCAAAAAGAGATTTTATGACGGTTTCGCGTCGCTGTTCGGCGAAAACAGCTCGGGGGATCTGCCTAAAATGATTTTGGCGGCGGTAATCTGCGCGATATGCGTAGCACTGCTGATTATGTTCTTTAAAACCGTTCTCGGCTTATGTATAAGAGCCACAGGAGGCAACAAGGATATGGTAAGAGCCTCCTCGATAAATACCGACATAACCACCGTAACCGCACTTGCAATATCAAACGCGCTCGTTGCACTTTCGGGTGCCGTGATAGCTCAAACACAGGGCTTTGCCGACGTAAACTCCGGCAGCGGTATGATAGTTATAGGTCTCGCCTCGGTAATAATAGGCGAAGTCATATTCGGCAAACGCTCGCTTTCAGTAGGGCTTGTTTCGGCAGTCGTCGGTTCCGTAATTTACAGAATGATAGTCGCCTTTGCGCTTGAGACAAATGTATTTTCGGCAAACGCGCTAAAGCTGCTGTCGGCGGTTATAGTTGCCGTAACGCTGTCGGTGCCCGCCATTAAAAATGCGATCTCCGACAGAAAAATGAAAAGGGAGGGTATGAAAAATGCTTGAAATTAAAAATCTCTCCAAAACATTTTTAAAGGGAACGCCAAACGAGCATAAGGCTCTTGACGGGATTTCATTATCGCTTGATAAGGGCGAATTCGTCACCGTAATAGGCTCTAACGGTGCAGGCAAATCCACGCTGTTTAACGCGATTGCGGGCGAGTTTTTGTGTGACGGCGGTAAAATAGTCCTCGACGGAAAAAACATAACTTACCAAAAAGAGTACATCAGAGCCAAAGACATAGGGAGGCTTTTTCAGGACCCGATGCGCGGCACGGCTCCCGACCTTACGATTGAAGAAAATCTCGCGCTTGTCTATTCAAAAGCGACAAGACACCTATTTTCACCTGCGCTCAAAAAAAGAGACGTTGAATTCTTCAGAGAAAAGCTCCTAAAACTCAATATGGGCCTTGAGGACAGACTAAAGACAAAAATGGGTCAGCTTTCGGGCGGTCAGAGGCAGGCTGTAACGCTTATGATGAGCACGCTTGTAACGCCGAAGCTTCTCTTGCTTGACGAGCATACCGCGGCGCTCGACCCTCTCACAGCCGAAAAGGTGCTTGACATCACGCAGCGGATTGTGGCGGAAAACAGCATCACAACCATGATGATTACGCATAATATAAAATCCGCACTCAAGCTCGGCACACGCACAATTATGCTTGAATGCGGCAAATCGGTGCTTGACCTAAAGGGTGACGAAAGAAACAATATGACCGTTCAGGACCTTTTGGGACTCTACCGTCAAAAGTCGGGAAAAGAGCTTGACAATGACAGAATGCTGCTGACCGGAGAATGATGTTTCGGAGTAACCAGGCGTATATTTCAGTCGGCACAATTCCGATTTAACGACCCCGTAAAACAAATGCGTTAAACAAAAAGACACGATTTTCATCGTGTCTTTTTTCAATGTCATTTTTCGGCTGCTTTGGGCTTTTCAAGCTTTTTCATTGCGCTTCTGAATTTGAACGCAAACAGTATGAGCGTAAAGGTTACGGCCAAAACATCGGCTATCGGCTCTGCGGTATAAACACCAATGGCCTTATCGGATATTATATGCGGCATTATATAGATGAGCGGTATCAGCAAAACGAATTTGCGCACAACGGCTACTATTATAGAGCACGGAGCATTGCCTATTGACACAAACGCCATCTGGCAGGCTATCTGCGCGCCCATAAGGAACATCCCTCCTAAGTAAATTCTGAGTGCCTTTGCTGCAAACCCGACAAGCTCCGAATCGGAACTGAAAATTCCGGCAAATGCCTTGGGAAATATGATGACCGCCGCCCATAAAATAACGGCGTAAATCATATTGACAATAAGCAAAAGACGGTAGGTCTTTTTAACACGGTCGGGATTTCGCGCGCCGTAATTGTAGCTCATTATAGGCTGGGCACCCTGCCCTATGCCCTGTAAGGGAAGCATTGCAAACTGCATTACGCTTGTTAGTATTGTCATGGCGCCGACCGCTATATCGCCGCCGTATTTTAAAAGAGAAGAATTGAAGCACACGGAAATTACGCTCTCGCTCGCCTGCATAATAAATGTCGCAAGTCCCAAGGCAATACACGGCATTATGATTTTAAGCGACAGGCGCATATTTTTGAGCCGAATTTTAAGTCCGGTCTTTTTCGACAGCAAAAAGCACACCGCCCAAACGCACGATACGCCCTGAGAAATTACCGTGGCAACAGCTGCTCCGCGCACTCCCATATTGAAAACAAATATAAACAGCGGGTCAAGCACTATATTTGCCGCCGCGCCTATTATAACGGTGAGCATACCTGTTTTTGCAAAACCCTGAGCCGTTATAAACGCGTTTAAGCCCAATGTAAGCTGAACAAAAATCGTTCCGACGGCATAAATATCCATATAAGCCGTAGCGTAATCTATTGTATTTTCGCTCGCGCCGAACATCAGCAGAAGCTTTCTGTCCCATATAAGCAAAACGGCAGTCAGCACGACCGATAATATAAGCTGAAGCAAGAAACAGCCTCCGAGTATTTTTTCTGCGCCGTCCTTATCGCCCTTGCCGAGACTTATCGAGGCTCTCGGTGCGCCGCCGGCGCTTACAAGCGCCGCAAATGCCGAAATTATCATAATTATAGGCATACATACGCCCACTCCCGTCAGAGCCGCGCTGCCCTCACCGGGGATATGCCCTATATATATGCGATCAACAATATTGTAATGCATATTTACAATTTGCGCAATTACGGTAGGCACGGCAAGGCGAAACAGCAGCTTGCCTATTTTTTCCGTTCCGAGAAATTCTTTGTCCTTATCCATTGTGTCAACTCCGTTTCAAATCAAAATGTTCCGCAACATTTGTTTCCATTTTATCAAGCAACGCGGAAAATGCGCTGCGCTCAGCCTCGGAAAACCCGCCGTAAAGCGTATCAACAAAGTTTTTTTGAGCCGATTTTCCGCTTCTTGCTATCTCCTCGGCAAATTCCGTCACCGACAGTCTCACAGCACGCTTGTCCTTGCACTTTTCGCCGTGCAGCAGCCCCTTTTCCATAAGCGATTTTACAGAGATTGAAACGTGCGACTTAGGTATGTGCCGCATCGAAACTATCTGTGCCGCAGTATTATATTGCGGATTGTTGTAAAGAAACATCAATACACCGAATTCCATATACGTAAGCCCGTATTTTTTGCAGACGGGCAAGACCGTATCCTGATACAGTTTTGCCGAGTCCGACAGAAATTCTATCGGGGTCATCACATCACCTCAATTAGTTCTAAATTGAACTAATTTAGTATAACACATATTATCCGTTTGTCAACAGAAATTAAAAAAGCGCCGAACGCCCCAAAGAGCGCACGACGCATATTCTGATTTGAGTCGGCTTAAAATTTAAACAGATTAAGGCCCGTAGCATCGTCATAAAACCTGTCAACCTCACCGTTTATCATCCTTATTACAACCTCGGCGGTCGCGCTGATATGTGCCTCATTAAGATGTCCGCCGAAAACACGGCCGCTCTCGTCTCCGGCGCTTATGTGCAGATGGCTGTAATACTTGCCGCCCTTGGTGTTTACGGTTCCCGTGAGCGAAACGATCTCGAAGCAGCCTTTAAATTCGTTTTTCACATATCTTTTCTCGTCCACCATATATACTCCTGCGGTAAACGCATTTAATGCGCCTATCGCCGAAACGGACGCCAGCTTAATATTTTCCTTTTCACAGAGCTCTTGCAGCGAGCTTGTAAATTCCTCTCCGCGGTCAAATCTCGCAACCACGGTATCTCCGAATTTTCTGTAATCCATTGTAATTCCTCCGTTAAACTTTATAGTGGAAAGCTATATACAAAAATGATATACTTATGATAATATCAATTATAATTTATGTCAATAAAAGAGAGAAAGAGGAATTTAAATGAGCTCTATGAAAGACAAAATGCACACCGGTGAATTGTATTTACCCGGCGATGAAGAGATAATGCGGCATCAATTAAAGCGTCTCGACAGGCTTTACGACTTTAATATGACTCGGCCGACCGAGCTTAAAAAGCGCGAGGAAATGCTCAGGGAGATGTTTGCGGAAATAGGCGATGACTGCTACATAGAACCTCCTTTTCACTCAAACTTCGGCGGAGAGCATGTACACTTCGGCAATCATATCTATGCCAATTTCGGCTTGACGCTTGTTGACGATACTCACATATACGTCGGCGACAACACAATGTTCGGCCCTCACGTTACCGTGGCAACCGCCGGTCACCCGATAGATCCCACGCTCAGAGCAAAGGAATACCAATACAATATGCCGATTCATATAGGCAAGAACTGCTGGATAGGCGCAGGCTCGCTTATTCTGCCCGGCGTTACGATAGGCGATAACACCGTCATAGGCGCGGGCAGCGTTGTTACAAAGGACATTCCGTCATCTGTGGTCGCCGTCGGAAATCCGTGCCGCGTAATGCGTGATGTCGGCGAGCACGACAGGGAATACTATTTCAAAAGCAGAAAAATAGATTACTCGTCAATCGAATGATAAAAACAATTAACAATAGGAGCGGTGTTATGAAAAGGTTAGTTTGCGTTATACTGTCTGCGGCTTTGCTGTTTTGTCTTTCGTCCTGCGGTCAGAAGCCGAAAATACGGCGTGAAATCGACAACTCCAAGCTCTTGCGAGTCAGCGAGGACGGCTACCTCACAGACGGCGGCGACAACGGCATACAGCTTCGCGGCGTCAACTTCGGAGGTTGGCTCTTGCAGGAGACCTGGATGTGCCCCGTTATGAGCCTCGACAGGAGTCTTACCGTAAAGGGCGGAACGGACGACGGCTGGGCGGAACTTGACACCTTAAATAAATTCACGCTTCTTTTCGGGGAAGAAAAAACCGCAGAGCTTTTTAAAAGCTACCGTGACAATTACATCACCGAAGAGGATTTTGAAAATGTTAAAGCTCTCGGATTTAACTGCATCAGAATACCCTTCTGGTACAGAAACTTTATGTCGGACGAAAACGGCACATACATAACCGAGAACGATGACGAAAATCCGGGATTTGTAAAGCTTGATTTTGCCTGTGAAATGGCGGAAAAATACAACCTGTATCTGATATTTGACATGCACGGCTGCCCCGGCGGTCAAAACGGCGACCATTCGTCGGGTAAGACCGGGAGAAATCTCTTGTATAGTGATAAGAATTATCAGGTCATAATGGAAAATCTCTGGATAAAAATAGCGACACGGTATAAAGACCGCACCTGCGTTGCAGCATACGACGTTATGAACGAGCCGCTCAACAACGCGGACACCGAACACGGTGTTCTGCCCGAAAACGCCGCTGACCCGTGGCAGGACGTGACGCTCAGAAAAGCGGTATACGACAGAATGATAAAAGCCATACGCTCCGCAGACCGTGACCACATAATAACCGTAGAGGCGCTTTGGCGAATGGATAAGCTCCCCGCCCCCTCCGAGATGGGCTGGTCGAATATGATGTATCAGCTTCACTCCTACGATAAGGAGAAAAAGACGACAAAACAGCTTATCCGTTCTATGAAAAAGGCAAGACGCCAATACAAGGTTGCGGTCTATATGGGTGAATTTAACCCGACAGTATTCTGCGGTGACGCCGTTTCGCTTATGGACAGCGCTCTTATAAGCTACACGCTGTGGAATTACAAAACTACCTCTTACAAAGACTCCGATTGGGGACTTTACAACAAATCTCTTGCGATAAATGATATAGCCGCCATGGCTTCTTCGGAAGAAGCAAAGAACAAAATACTCGCCGAAAACGGACAAAAAATACCGTCGCTCGAAAATCTTTCGCCGCAGGAGCTCTATGAGCTGTACGAAAAGCTGTGGTCAAAGGAAAATCTCGCAACCTCTTCATATAAGCTTAACGGCAAAACGGTCGGTATTTTCAGCTGTCCCTCTTCGGGTGTTATAGGAGCATAAAAGCTCTCGTTAAAATCAAATAATATAACAAAAAAACAAGGGGCTGTAAAACATCGTTTTTACAGTCCCCTGTCCGTTTTAACGGTATTGATTAGCCGTTTACTTTTTCTTCTTTTTTCTCGCTGCTCTTTTTGCTCTTAACATAGCTCTTCATAGAGTTGATAACTATTGTAAGACCGAGCACTATAAGCAAAACAGCTATGACAAGCTGAAGTCCGTTGTTTAAGAACACCTTGCCCCAAGTGGTCTCGCCTGCGGGAATCGTAACCGCTGCGGCTGTGCTTATAGCCTTTACCATAGCTATAAGGCGCTGAACGAGTGCCGTAAACGTAACGCAAAGCATTATTATCATCGGCGGGAAGAGCATCTTGTTGCTTCTGCCCGTAACCTTCATAAATACGCAGAGGGTTATAAGTACGAGAGCGCTCAAAAGCTGGTTTGCCGAACCGAACAGCGGCCAGATGTTTGCATATCCGATTTTTGTGAGTACAAAGCCGAAAAGAAGCGTAATAATTGTTGAGAAATACGGATTGCAGAGAACCTTGCGCCAAGGCTTCGCGTTTTTCATATCGTCAACCGCAAACAGCTCCTGGAAGCTCATTCTGCCTATACGCGCAACGGCGTCAAGGCTTGTAAGCGCAAGTGCCGAAACGCACATTGTCATAAATACCGTAGCGAAGTGTACGGGAATACCAAACATTTCAAAGAAGCCGGCAACGCCGCGGCTGAATATCTGGAAAGGAGTGCCCGAAGCCGGTGTGCCGTCCTGAGAAGCCGCCGCGCCTGCTACGCAAAGAGCAAGCACCGCGAGCAGGCTCTCAAGTACCATTGCGCCGTAGCCGACCTTTGTCATATCTTTTTCGTTTTCAATGGTCTTTGATGAGGTTCCGGAGGATACAAGGCTGTGGAAGCCCGAAACAGCACCGCACGCAACCGTTACGAAGAGTATCGGGAACAGTGTGCCGAGCTTTTCGTTTGTAAAGCCCGTAAATACGGGAAGATTCATTGTTGGGTGAGCAACAAGCAATCCTATAACCGCACCGGCTATCATACCGATAAACATAAATGTGGTCATATAATCACGCGGCTGCTTTAAGAGCCACATGGGAAGCACCGCCGCGAAGAAGATATAAACAAATGTAATATAGCTCCATGCGTCCTTTGAGAGAATGAGCGGAAAATGCATACCGATAGCAAAGGAAGCCACCACACAAAGAAGACCGACAACGGCTTCCTTCCAGCCGGAGAGATTGAATTTCTTTTGGATAAGTCCGAATATTACGGCAAATACCATAAACATTATTGAAATGGTGCCTGCACAGCCGTTTGTATTTGCGGCATCGGAAAGTACCGAAACGCCGTCCTTTACGGTATATGCATTAAATGTTCCTGCAACCATATCGGCAAATGCCGCTATTACAAGCAGAGTAAACAGCCAGCAGAACAAAAGGAAAAGCTTACGCCCTGTTTTGCCTATGTATTTTTCAATAAGCACGCCCATGGATTTACCGTCATTTTTAACCGAGGCGTAAAGAGCGCCGAAGTCCGTGACCGCTCCGAAAAATACGCCGCCGAGCAACACCCAAAGGAGTACCGGAAGCCAGCCGAAAGCCGCCGCCTGTATAGCGCCGGTTACGGGGCCTGCACCGGCTATCGAAGAAAACTGATGGCTGAAAACGGTCCAGCCATTTGTCGGTACATAGTCCTTGCCGTCATTGTATTTTACGGCAGGAGTCTGCGCCTTGGGATCTATTCCCCATTTTTTCGCAAGCCAGCGTCCGTAAAGCAGATACGCTGCCACAAGGACAACCGCCGCGATAAGCACAATTACAAGTGTGTTCATTTTTCTAACCCTTCTCTTAAAAAAGATTCTCAGCCGAATGCATTTTTGCAAAACAAAAAGCCCTCGTCCTCACACAGCATACCCGCTTTCGGGTAGCCCGTGCAAAGACGAAGGCTAAACTTACAAAACGTATATTTGCGCCGTTGCAAATTTACTTCCGCGATACCACTTTGCTTGCCGATATTTTACTGTCGGCCTCTCGACCGCCGCCCATAATGGATGGCGCGCCCCTTTAACGGTGGGTTTCCGGCTTCGACTACTAGAAAAATCTTTCACCGAAGCTGCTAACAGGTGAGAGCCAAACGTGCCTTGCTGCCGTCTCGCACTGCCGACGGCTTTCTGAAAGCGGTGATACGAATAGTCATGTCCTGCTCATTGCATTTGACTGATACATTGCTAATACAATAGTCTTTTTAAAATAATTTGTCAATAATCTTACAGGACAAAATTTATTTTTGTAGAACAGAATAAACAACGGTATATTTTGAATGTTATTTCTTGTTGAAATTGTAACAAATTATTAACAGCATCATAAAAACAGGGTGCCGAACAAAATCCGGCACCCCAAAAAGACAATATTAAAACCCGACAAAGCTACCGCTTATTTCGCCTTACCCATAGCTTTGACCTCGTCAAATTCATCGGTTATTTCCTTGCTCGGAGCTTTGGTGCAAAGGCTCACAACAATTATTGTGATAAGTCCCATAAGGAATGCCGGCAAAAGCTCATATATTCCGAAAACTCCGCCGAGCGGCTTTATAAGATATTTCCAAACAAATACCATTATTCCGCCGACAGCCATGCCCGAGATTGCGCCCGGGAGATTTGTGCGCTTCCAGAAGAGCGCGCATATAACGAGCGGTCCGAACGCCGCGCCGAAGCCTGCCCAAGCGAACGAAACTATGCCGAATACCGAACTGTCGGGATTTCTGGCTATAACAACGCCGAGTATCGCTATTATAACTACCGTAATTCTTGCGGCAAGCATACTCTTTTTCTCCGAAATTTTAAGTCCCAAGGTCTCGCGCAATATGTTCTCGGATACGCTCGATGCGGCAGCCAAAAGCTGTGAGTCCGCCGTGGACATTGTGCTTGCAAGAATTCCCGCCAAAATAAGACCTGCCATAAGTGCCGGGAAAACACCGTGGGTTGAAAGAAGTCCGGCTACGCGAACTATAACCGTTTCCGTGTCATTTCCGTGGAGGCTGTCGATAAGTCCCGTACTTGAAAGGCCTCTGCCGACTAAACCTATAAGCACAGCCATAGCCATTGCTATAACGACCCAAACAGACGCAACTCTTCTTGAGAGTTTAAGCTTTTTATCGTCCTCAATCGCCATAAAGCGAAGAAGGATATGCGGCATACCGAAATAACCGAGTCCCCACGAAAGAGTTGTGATTATGTGCAAAAGGTTGTACGGCTCGCTCTCGCCCGTAGCTTCGGAATACGACGAAACGAACGAAAGATAACCGGGAAGCTGTTTTGCGTTTTCCGCAACAGCCGAGACGCCGCCTGCCGACACGGTGGCATATATCAGTACAAACACAATAGCCACGGTCATAATAATGCTCTGGACAAAGTCGGTGGTAGAGGCGGCAAAAAATCCGCCCGCAGCCGTGTAGCCAACTATTACTATTGCCGAAATCAGCATTGCGGTCATATAATTCATACCGAACAGCGACGAAAACAGCTTTCCGCAGGCGGCAAAGCCCGACGCCGTATAGGGAATGAAAAATATTATTATAATCAAAGCCGCCATACACGATAATATGTTTTTCTTATCGCGGAAACGGTGCGAAAAGAACTGCGGCAGGGTGAAAGAGTCGGTTTTATGGGTATATCTGCGAAGTCTGCCGGCAGTTAAAAGCCAGTTGAGATATGTACCTACGGCAAGTCCTATGGCGGTCCAGCCGACGTCGGCAACACCCGACAGATACGCAAGGCCCGGCAAGCCCATAAGCAAATAGCTTGACATATCGCTCGCCTCGGCGCTCATTGCCGTGACGAGAGGGCCGAGTTTTCTGCCGCCGAGATAAAAGTCGGTTGAGGACTCGTTCTTTTTGGCATAGTGAAATCCGATTACGAGCATTCCGACGAGATAAACAAATATCGTCGCCAAAATGCATACAGTTGATGACGTCATTTCAGCACTCCTCTTAAAAGCAAAAATAAAACGAGCCGCCGAGATGCTTCGGCAGCTCTCATTCCCGTATCGCCGTGTGCGATTCCGATAAAAGCTATTTTATCACACAAATTAAAATATTTCAACGATTTAATACATAAAATCGCCGATAAATTTAACGGTTTAATGTGCAAAAGCCGAATTTCACGGCAAAAAATCCCACACCATACAGATAAAAAACAACTCCGCTCCGCAGATGCTGCGCAGCGGGGTTGTTATGTATAAAATAAATTTACAAATTACAACTGTGTAAGATGATAAATGCTATAGCCGTATTCTTCTACAATTTCCGCTATTTGCCTTAGTCCTTTTGCATCCGTCTTAATGTGCTGTATTTTAGAATATACAGCATCATCGTCCTTAAATTCTTCTATAAGATTGCCACGATATGAGATTTTTTTCATCTCTTTCTCCTCGCCTTTAACAATCAAATATGAATCGTTGGCTGTTTTTTCGTTTTTGCTCATAGTTTTATCTATCCTTTCTTAGTTTCTTTTATATATGTACATGCTAATCCATTCTTTTCACGGCAAACATATAAATTTTCAGCATTGGGGTCATATGTTTTCTTAACAGGAACTGCAACCACATAGTATGCTTTGCCTAATAATGCTTTTTTCAATTCGTTTTCATCATCAAAATATAGTGCATATTCTGCTCCTTTACCAAATTCAATAGAAGTATAATTAGCAAATGTGTATGTTCCATCAGTATTTTTATAGTATAACTTAGTATCATTATTATTATTAGTATTATAAGTATTAACATCTTTCCAAGTAGTAAATTCTCCTTCAAAGATAATTCCTTCCTCTCTAAGTTTTGAGCAGTATCCAAACATTCCGCCCGAGGCATTGTTTAACATTACTATATTTGATGGTATTGTTATCTGTATCAAATCATAGCATTTGCCGAATCCAGGAGAGCTTATAGAACCTAAACCTGTAATCGGATATCCCTTATATGTTCTGGGAATTGCTAACACTTTTTGACCTTTTCCAACATCTGATGCCATTACCTCATAGCCAGAATCTTCATAGTGATATACGAAGTTAACATCGATATTCTCAGATGTACTATCGGAGATTTTTCCTAAATTATCCCGAGTATTATCTGTGTACTCAACTATCAATTCCCCATTAGAATTAAAGCTCATTTTTGCTATTCCTCGTCCGTCGGCGCCTTTGGAGCCCTGAAGTCCCTGCTGACCCTGCTCGCCTCTGTCGCCTTTTTCGCCCTTGATATTGCCGAGGTTGGATATTGAATTATCTGACATTGTAACCACAAGCTCGCCGTCCGGGGAGAGTGTGAGCGACTTAATACCGAGTCCGTCGGCGCCGTTCGCACCGTCCTTACCGTTCTCACCGGTAACCTTGCCGAGATTTTTGACGTCGCCGTTTGAATAGGTCAAAACAAGCTCGCCGGAGGTATTGATTTCCGCCTTGGTTATGCCTAAGCCGTCGGCGCCCTTGATGTTACCGAGGTTAAGAACCGTGCCGTTTGTAAGCGTTACGGTCAATGCGCCGTCAGCCGACACATCGACATTTTGTATGCCCACGCCGTCTTTTCCGTTAAGTCCGCTGTCGCCTTTATCTCCCTTGTCGCCCTTTGAGCCTTTGATATTGCCGAGGTTTATAATATTCCCGTTTGAGAATGTCAGTACAAGCTCGTCATCGGCATTTATTGTAACATCTGTAATGCCTACACCGTCAGCTCCGTTTGTACCGTTGATACCGTCAGTGCCGTTGAGGCCAGCGTCGCCCTTTTCGCCCTGAATGCCTTGGTCGCCCTTGTCACCCTTTTCGCCTTTTTCGCCTTGAGCTCCCTGTGCGCCGTCGTTGCCGACTACCTTGCCGAGATTCACCGTGTTACCGTTGCTGTATGTTATAACAAGTTCGCCGAGAGTGTTTATTTTGCTGCTTGCAACGCCTACGCCGTCGGTGCCGTTCGTGCCGTCTTTACCGTCAGTACCGTTAATACCTGCGTCGCCCTTTTCACCCTTTTCGCCCTGAATGCCTTGGTCGCCCTTGTCCCCCTTTTCGCCTTTTATGTTTCCGAGATTAAGTGACGTTCCGTTCGTAAGAGTAATTAAAAGATTTCCGTCATTTGAAATTTCAATATTATTTATACCGACGCCGTCTTTTCCGTCTTTGCCGTCGGTTCCGTTGAGACCCGCGTCACCCTTTTCACCTTGAACGCCTTGGTCACCTTTTTCGCCTTTTTCACCCTGTACGCCTTGGTCGCCTTTGTCTCCCTTGTCACCTTTTGCACCGACAATGGGGCCGAGGTTTTCGGTAAGGTCGTTTGTGTATGTGATTACAAGCTCACCTGCGCTGTTGATTTCGGACTTTTTAACTCCTATACCGTCCGAACCGTTAAGACCGTTTTCGCCTTTGTCCCCCTTTTCGCCTTTTGCTCCCTGCAAACCTTGCTCGCCCTTTTCACCTTTTTCGCCTTGAGCTCCCTGCAAGCCTTGCTCGCCTTTATCGCCTTTGTCGCCTTTTGCGCCGACAACTGCTCCTACATTGGCGCGCTGACCGTTAGAGAACGAAAGCACAAGCTCACCCAACGAATTGATTTCGGCGGAAGAAACGCTTATGCCGTCTTTACCGTTTGTGCCGTTTATACCGTCGGAACCTACTACTTTACCGAGGTTTGCCGTCGTCCCGTCCGAATATGAAATAATAAGCTCACCCGACTCATTTATAACCGCTGCGGAAATGCTTATACCGTCCGTTCCGTTCGTACCGTCTCTGCCATCTTTTCCGTCAGCGCCGACTACTCCGCCGAGGTTGGCAGTTTCGCCGTTTGTATAAGTCAACACCAGTTCGCCTTTTTCATTTATAATCGAAGAAGCAATACCGACTCCGTTGTTTACTGTTTCGCCGACAACCTTGTCAAGATTTACGCTGTTGCCGTCGGAATAGGAAATGACAAGCTCGCCCTTATCATTGATTTTTGCCGATTTTATTCCTATGCCGTCCTTACCGTCCTTGCCGTCTTTTCCGCTTGCGCCGACCGCCTTACCGACATTGATTTTTGTTCCGTCGGAAAGCGTAATTACAAGGTCGCCTTTTTCCGAAAATGCTGCGGAGCTGATATCGGATTTGTCTTTTTTCGACATTGCGGTAAGAGTTTTGCTCCAATCCTTTTCACTGCCCGAATATCCGTTATCGACGGCAATCTGATATGCCGATTTACCCTGGAGAGAAACAAGCCAATCATCAAGGCTTCCCGCATATCCCTGCTGCACCGCAAGCTCGTATGCGGACAAGCCGTTTTTAACGCTTGATGCCTGCACGCTTTTTCTGTTGTGCACAAAATTTGCAACTGCGAACGATATGCCGGTCATTATAGCTATCAGCAATACCGCCACAATCACTTTGATTGCCGCTTTACGTTTTGATGACGTTTTCTGTTTTTCCATTTATTTACAACTCCTTCTCAATAATAAAATACTTCATTTATGATAATACTCAATTATTGAGTATATGTCAATACTCAGCTTTTGAGTATGCTAACATTTTCACAAATTACAATGGAGGTTTTGTGGAAATGGATTACAGAACAAGGATGAGAAACATCAGGGAAGACAGAGATTTAACACAAAAGCAAGTAGGTGAAATCATCAACAAATCCCAACAGGGCTACAACCATATCGAAACCGGAAGAGCGGAATTGAAAATCGAGGATTTAATCAAGCTCTGTCAATTTTATAATGTTTCTGCCGATTATTTTATAGGTTTAACCGACCGAGAGTAAGTTCGGTTACCTCAACGCATAATATAGCGGTGCTTTGCGGTTTTTACACTACTTTGCACGGGTCGGTGCTCAAATTTATCATATCTGTATATTGATGTTAATTTTTTTGGTGATATAATTGTTTTGCGTCCTACAAGGCGACACAGCTAAAAAAACAATACCGAAATAAAAAATACGTAAATGCAAAAAGGATAATTATGCCGAAAAAGACGAAGTTAAAAAACAGTAACAAAATGGATATGATAAACGGCCCTATATGGAACAAGCTTCCGAGATTTGCGCTGCCCGTGGCCGCAACAGCAATACTTGAGCAGCTTTTCAACGCCTCGGATCTAGCCGTAGTCGGAAACTTCACGGGCGCAGCCAAAACAGCCTCGGTTGCCGCCGTCGGAGCGAACAGCCCGGTAATCGGGCTGATACTCAACCTGTTTATAGGTATAGCCCTCGGTACAAATGTAATAATAGCAAACGCAATAGGCAGGGACGACAGAGAAACCGTACAGCGTGCGGTTCACACCTCGGTGCTCACCGCAATAATCGGCGGTTTTCTTGTAATGATACCCTGTGAAATTTTTGCCGTGCAAATTTTATCGGTTATGAGCATTCCGGAGGATGTACTGCCGTATGCCGTTCTGTATCTTCGCATATATCTGCTCGGCTTGCCCGTAATACTGTTGTACAACTTCCTGTCGGCCGTTTTCAGAAGCGTAGGCGATACAAAAACGCCGCTTATAGTGCTTGCGCTCTCCGGCTGCCTCAACGTACTTTTGAATTTATTCTTTGTAATAGTTCTTAAAATGACCGTAAACGGAGTTGCCATTGCCACCGTTATATCCAACGCAATCAGCTCGATTGTGCTGTTTATTGTTTTAATGAAGTCCGACAAGTACATAAAGCTGTCGCTCAGGGAGCTGCGCATAGACAAAAGAGTACTCGGTCAGATTTTGGAAATCGGTCTGCCGGCAGGCATACAGAGTGCTGTTTTTGCCATTTCAAACATAATAATTCAGGCGGCTATCAACAGCCTCGGAACAATAGTTATAGCGGCGTCAAGCGCGGCATTTAATATAGAGGTAATAGCTTACGATGTCTTTAACTCGTTCAGTCAGGCGTGCACGACCTTTGTGGGTCAAAACTACGGCGCCGGCAAGCTCGACCGCTGCAAGAAAACCCTGCTTCTGTCGATTGCGGAGGACACAATCGCAACAGCCGTCACAATAGGACTTGTTCTTTTCTCGGGACGATTCCTGCTCTCGATATTCACAAGCGACCCACAGGTAATAGAGCTCGGCTACACCAGACTTTTACTGATTTTCTCGGCATACACGTTTTCAATGCTTTACGAAATTATGTCGGGGTATCTTCGCGGCTTCGGCATATCCTTGGTACCGGCTATTCTCACAACAATAGGCGTTTGCGGCACAAGAGTATTTTGGATATACGTCGTTTTCCCGTCGTCACCTACCTTCAAAACCATTATGTATGCGTACCCGATAAGCCTGTCGCTTACGGCGGTACTGATATTTATAGCTCTGCTCGCCTATCACCCGTCGCGCAGGTTTAAAGGCGCCGTATCCGCCGAATAATCCGGCCACGTAAAATTATATCTTAATGTAAAAAAGGCACGTTAGTTAAAAAATAACTAACGTGCCTTTGCCGTGTCTGCAAACGGAGCCGATGCTCATTCGGCTATAATGTTGTCATATATCTGAACATTTCTGTGGACATCCTTGACGGGCTTCAAAAGACAAATAGGCTCAAACTTAATCGGGTCTTTTTTAGAAAACGTGTTGTCGTGAATTTTCATATTCCTGCACGGGCCGCTCTCGTACCAATCCCTGCAATCACACGAGATGTAAATATCGGGCATACCGACGTTCCTGAACGTGTTACCGAAAATCTCCGACTCCTTATCGGTAGTACAGAGAATGCCTCGCGTCGGAATCGCATTAAATGTACATCCGCTCACGGTGAGATTCGGGTTATACGTGATGTTCTCAAAGACATACATTTCCGGCTTCATCGGCGGCAGCTTTTCTTTGAATTTCACAATGACCGTCTTTTTATCAATGTTGTCGTCCGTGCTGTCTACGGTATAAACGCCGTCAAGCTCCGACAAATCGGTTCTGCTGTATATTTTCACTTTATCGCCGGGGTAAAACGCCTTGTAACCTCCCTGCTGATGATGTACAAATTCAAGCTCGGCGGTTCGCTCGTCGCAAGCCTTTCTAAACCTTAAAAATGCGCCGTGCACATTGATTGCGTCATCGTGCGGGTGTTCAAAATGCGAGTCGGTTATTTTCACATAGCCCTTGCAGCCGCATACGTGAATCAAATCGGCAAACGAAGAAACTCTGTAACCGCTCGCCGGCTTAAATGTCAGCTTGTCAAAGCTCAGGTTTTCACACATCTGGGACAGCCACCCGAAGCCGTGCATATAGTTGACGGTTATCCTCTCGCAGAAGATATCGGAGCAGCTCTCGAGAAACAATCCGCAGTTGTCGCGCAGCTTATTTCGTGACATCGCAACGACGTCTCCGACCTTGAATTTAGGCGACACAAAATATCTGCATTCGACGGTATGAGCCCCCGTTTTTTTGATTTTTAAGGCGGTTTTCGTAGGTGAGCGCGACGTTCTGAAAACCTCGTCGCCTCTGTGAATTACGTTGCAGTAGCACTCGCCGTTGGCTGTATAGGTATAGTAATTCTCTCCGCTGAACGGACTTTTTTCGAAGAACGTAAGCTTGTTATTTTTAACCTCAAAGGCGCTTCCCGTCGGGATTTTATATGTAATTTTATTGAGCGAACGCTCTACGACCTCCATTTCAAAATTCGTCGGGGAGGCATATCTTACGGTGAAATTTACAAGCCTTACATTTTTACAGCCGCGCAGAGAAAACGCACACATATCGCCGTGAATCACAAGGGTTGAACCGCAGCCGTCCACGGTAATATTCTCCTTATTCTCGATAAGCACCGCAAAATACTTGTCGGGTGCCTTAAAGGAGTCCGTATTTGTCATATGGCAAACCTTGTGAACACAATATTCCTTGTAAAAATGATACTCATTCTTCGGGAAAATAAGTGTGTCTCCGCTCTGTAATTCATTTATCGCTTTTATAACGCCTCCGGCAGAATTTGAGACGTCGCAGAAATCCGTGGCTTTAATATTCAATGTCATCCTCCGATTGCAAATTATAGCATAAGCTGTTTAGATGGTTTTTAACTATGTGCTCGTTTTCGGCACATTCAGGTTTGATTGCATCACCGTTTGAGTCGGATTTTCAAGATGTAATCCCCGCTTTTTTAAGCTCCCTCTTCAGTCTCTTGACTGCCGCTGCAAGTATGATTTCGGTGTTTGTTCCGGTTGAAATAAGACAATACACCTCGTGATAAACCGCATAAAACGCACACTTCAAATCACACTTTTCCGAAACGGGATATTTCCTTTTATATGCTTTGTAAAGCCCGAAGCACTCCCCGGTCAGGTTTCTCAGCTGGAACAAATCAAATTCTTTGTCAGCCCACTTGCACTCAAGAGGGTCGATTATCGCGGTGATATTAAGTCTTTTATCGGACATTACATTCATAACATTCAAATCGCCGTGGATAAGAGACGCCTCTTTTACGGGCTCGCTGAAAATGTAATCAAAATTTTTCCACGCTGTTTGCATAACATTAAGCGTGCTGTCCTTCAGCCGTTTTTTTCTGTTAAGCTCTGCGGCGGTCTGTAAAATATCCTGCGCAAACGGTCGGTAAAAATCAAGCCAATTATCGTACTTTGGGAAATCGAGACTGCCGAATTTGTTGCAGGTAACGCTGTGCCAATTTGCAAGACAATCCGCTATTGCATCTGCAAATTTCGCTTTTCTTTTTTTGCTTAAAAACAATTTTGAAAAGTCGGTGAAGCAGTCTGTTCCGTTCACAAATTCCTCAATTATAAAATCCATGGGGATTTCGTCGGTTGCGTCAAAGGTAAAATAGACCTTGGGAATATGAACCAGCGAGCTTTCGGCAAGCTTTTTCAGCGCGGCGCTCTCATTATGCTGCATACCGGCGACGCGGCAGGCCTTTACCGTAAGAGTGTACGGCATCACGGGCAATTCGGCCTTGTAAACATATCCGAAGGAGCCGCCGCCTATGTATTTAATCTGCGTTGCTCGACTCCCGTAATGTCTGAAAAGCACTTCCTTTGCAAATTCGCATGTCTGTTCTTTTGTGTATTTGCTGACTGTTTTTTGCTGCATAGCTACCTCCCCTTTTTCACACTGTTTTTCAATTTTGTTAATACCCGTTTGTTTTCGACGTACCGATTTACACATTTATGTTTTAAAAATATAATATCAAAAAAAATAATAAATATCAATAAACATCTCTGTACAAAAGAGCCGTCGGACACATAGCCCGACAGCTCTTAGGTCTTATATGTATTATGGTGCTTTCGACGTCCGCAAGGCTCGCCGAGTTCCTTTTCAATTTGCTTTTTAAGCGCAGCCAGCCTGTTTCTGACCGTTGACGACGGCATATTTTTTATCTTGCCGATCTCTCTGCTCGACCAGCCGTAGCTTTTAAGAGTAACTATTTCTCGGTCGATCTCGCTCATTTTCAAAAGTATCTGCTGAATTTCAACAGATGTGATATCATCAAACACCTCAAGACATTTAATGCTTTCAAGCTCATCAAGCGAGTCGGCAAAATTATTTTTACGAAGTCTGTCGGCAAGCACATTCTTTGCGATTTTAAAAATCAAAGACTTTTCTTTTTTGATGTAACCGAGCGTCGGCAGATAACCCCACAGCTTCATAAAGGTGATTTGAGCCAAATCCTCTGCCTCGTCGTTGTCAAATCGCCTTGAAAAATACGAAACTATGCTTTTATAATACTTTTCATAAATTTGGTTAAACAGTTCAATGTTATTCATTTTTTTCCGTGATTTTGTTGCCTACGGTTGAATTAACTTTAACATATCCCAAAATACTTTTGCCGCATTTTACCTCGTTGCCTGCCGCAAATGTTATCTTTTTATCGGAGAGCATTTGCTCGGTCACGTCATTGTCAATATCGACATTGTTGCCTGCGGCCACCAATGTATTGTAATCGAAGCTCCTCACCGTATCGCCGTCGATTTCGATGGTGTTAGGGTAAGGCTTTATTACGACGTTATCCTCAACCTCAACACTTCTGCCGTTCATTCGCGTCATCTCATAGCGTGATTTTTTTCTTTTAAGCAGAAGCCCGTTCACGCACAAATCCGGAATTTTTTCAACGGTCTCAAGAATAATAATGCCGTTGACAATATAGAGGCAATCATCGGAAACATTTTTATCGTTTAATATAACCATTCCGTTTAAAACGCTGTATTTGCTGTAGCTGACCTCTATAATGCTTGCAACATTTCGGATTGTTATCTTGGCATAGGCATTTTTCCATTCATCACTCGCATTTTTCGGAACAAGAAGCATCGCACAGCTCTCGATTTTCTTGATTTCCCTTAACGCCTCGGCAGTAAAATTTTGCAAATCAAGAAGCGCTATGTTTTTTATGGTTTTTCTAAGCATAAACATTCCCCTTTAAAAGCTTTGAAACACACTTTGTCTATTAAGACGGATTTAAACCCGTCCGTATTATTTCAATTTGTTTTTACTTGCGATTACACACCCAAACGACATGCAAAGTAACGCTATTATCCGCACAACTCCGTCGGCGAACTGAATTAAAACAATTTTATCCATAATTCAAATTTCCTCTTAAAAGTTATTGAAGCGCGTTTCACTTATTAAGACGAAATTGAAGAGGAAACTGTCCGCATTATTTAAAAATTTATCGGAGTCCGCAAAATGCGGTATCGCAAAATAAACAATAAGGGCTCCGTTTTACGAAGCCCTTGAGCAAGTGTGTTCATATCAAGCGAAAAATCAAAGCCGTGTGATTTTACGTTCATTTATCCTCGGCGGACATATTTTTGCGACTGTTTGCACGCAAAATCACTTTGTTTGAAATATCCTTGATTACAATCGGAACCGCTACCGCCAAAATCACATAGAAAAGATAAATTCCGGAATCTCTCCACGGGTATGCGTACCACAAAGTGCTCTTTGAAAACCTTGAAGCCCTTGATATTACTGGGGTTTCAGACTTTTTCGATTTATTTCCACTCTACAAAGACTAACACATTTTGTTTATAAAATGCATCGTGTAGTCTTCGCAGTATTTTGATAATCCATATTATCATACCTGTATGACGAGAATTTATCATTTTCTTATCAGGTGCGATAAAACCGATGGTTGCAAGAAAAGAATAATCGCAACCGGATTGGTTTTACATTTATATTATACTTGATATCTTTTTGCCTTGCAAGATGTATTTTAATTTTACGCACACATTTCAAAAAATGTGCGTAAATTTTAATTGTTTTTTTTAGTTGTCTCAGGTATAATAAAATCAGCACACAATTACGTGTTCGCTGTGCGTGAATTTTATTTAAGGAAGAGGGTGAATGAGTGAATCTTCAAGAGCGAGCAAAAGAAGTAGTTGTAGACAATAATGGCATTGCAAAATCTGCCGACTTTGTCGCTGCCGGAATCAGAGCTGTTGATGTCGTAAACCTGTGTAACGCAGGCTTTCTTAATCGTGTACGACACGGATACTATCAGCTTGCCGAACAATGTGTTTCTTCAGAAGAACAATTGCTTGCAACACTCATCCCAAAAGGAATAGTTTGTGTTGAATCTGCGTTGTTTCACTGTGGTTACAGCGACTTTGCACCACGAAAATGGTCAATAGCTGTACCTCGTTCAATGTCAAGAACAAAGCTAAAAGTCGATTCGCTTGCTATTCAACCTTATTATATGCAGCCTGAGTTGTATGAACTTGGGAAAATCACCGACAACTTCAATGGAGTTGAGCTGCCTGTATATGACCGTGAGCGAACAATATGTGATTGTTTCAAATATC